>SXGQ01361685.1_pt1 | contig 41820 bp, 41 predicted proteins | sample 3178371 | NCBI WGS metagenome assembly SXGQ01 (sample SAMN11356859, study PRJNA531348) | freshwater metagenome | isolation source: freshwater sample F1-20 | place: China: Fuxian Lake, Yuxi | collected 2017-12-25
ACATTTCTTGCTGCACGTCCAATAGTTTGAATTAACGATCGTTCAGATCTTAAGAATCCTTCTTTATCCGCATCGAGAATTGCAACCAAGGAAACTTCCGGTAGATCTAACCCTTCCCGAAGTAGATTAATCCCTACTAAAACATCAAACTCACCAAGACGTAAACCTCTCAATAGAGCAACCCGTTCTAAGGTCTTAACATCTGAATGCAGATAACGAACTGCGATCGCTTGTTCCGATAAGTAATCAGTTAATTCTTCAGCCATTCTCTTGGTGAGCGTGGTTACTAACACTCGCTCTTGCTTTTCTACTCTTGTGTGGATTTCAGAAAGCAGATCATCTATTTGCCCTTTGGTAGGCCTAACTGAGATTGATGGGTCAACAAGACCTGTAGGACGAATAACTTGTTCAACCACATCGCCTTGAACAATGTTTAATTCATATGGTCCTGGAGTAGCTGATAAATACAATGTTTGGCCAATCCGCTCTTGAAACTCTGTAAATTTGAGTGGACGGTTATCTAATGCGGATGGCAATCTAAATCCGTGTTCTACTAGCGTCCTTTTTCTTGAGGCGTCACCTTCATACATCCCTCCTAACTGTGGGATGGTTACGTGGGATTCATCTACAACAAGTAAAAAATCGTCAGGGAAATAATCAAGTAAACAATGCGGTGCAGAGCCTGGATCTCGGCCATCCATATGCCTAGAGTAATTCTCCACACCGGAGCAAACACCAGTTTGAGTCAGCATCTCAATATCAAATGTAGTTCGCATTTCAATTCGTTGAGCTTCTAGTAGTTTCCCTTGTTCTTTGAATGCAACTAGCCTGTCCGCCAGTTCCTGCTTAATCTGATCTAAAGCCCTGTGCATTTGCTCAGAGGAAGAAACATAATGAGAGGCGGGAAAAATTGTGATGGAATCAGTATCTGATAGAACTTCCCCAGTTACTGGGTGCATAACCATTATTCTTTCAATCTGATCACCAAACATTTCAATTCGAATGGCCAGCTCTTCATACATAGGAATTATCTCAATAGTGTCTCCACGAACTCGAAAAGTTCCTCGAACAAAACCTATGTCGTTTCTGGTGTACTGCATTTGCACAAATTTTCTTAGAATCTGATCTCTAGGGAGAATTTCACCCTTGCTGATCATGATCATGCGTTTTAAGTATTCTGCGGGGTGACCTAAGCCATAAATGCAAGACACCGAAGCCACCACAATCACGTCTCTTCGAGTCAGAAGTGAATTAGTGGCTGAATGCCTCAAGCGCTCTACTTCTTGATTGATCGAAGAATCTTTTTCAATAAAAGTGTCAGTTTGAGGGATGTAGGCCTCAGGCTGGTAATAGTCGTAATAGGACACGAAATATTCAACTTTGTTCTCTGGAAACATTTCACGAAGCTCTTGAGCCATTTGTGCGGCTAAAGTCCGATTCGGTTCAATGATTAATGCTGGACGTTGAATCTGTTCAATCAACCAAGCAGTAGTGGCAGACTTTCCTGTTCCCGTAGCGCCAAGCAGCACGACATCTTTTTCACCAGTGTTTACTCGTTTGGTAATCTCAGCTATAGCTGCTGGCTGATCCCCGCTTGGTGTATGTGGCGAAATAACCTTGAACAATTTGTTAACCCGAACAGAGTTGAGTAGATCACGTATTTCTCTCACGTCTTGTGGTACACCACCACTCATCGAGAATCCCCTTGAAGTTCGTCCAAGATCGCATCCAAAGCCGCATCTAAAGCTTTAGGACTCAAAGTGCCGTCTATTTGGAAATCAGCACTTTGAGCATATTCGAGATCGCTCGCTTGATGACTCATTATTCGCGCTGAATCCTCTGGAGTCATTCCCCGTAATTGTAATCGATCAATTCTGACATCTAAAGGAGAATGAACATTTATCACCAAATCATACTTGCGTGCTGATTGCAGGAGTGGTACCTCAACAAAGAGCATTCCTGCCTGATCTCCAGCTATCTGATCTATTTTCGCATTCACACACGGATGAATCAATCTCTCTAGAAATTCAAGATGGCTGCCATTATCAAAAGCCAAAGAGCTCAGTGATTTACGATCTATCTCGCCGTTAACTCCAAGGATTTCTGGGCCAAATCGAGCAGCGATTGAAGATCGAATAGTTTCTTCACGTAAACACTCATGAGCCAACTCGTCTGCGTCTAAAACACGAAGACCACGGCTAATCAGCCGTGATCTCAGTGTCGACTTGCCGGTTGCTATGCCGCCAGTGATCGCAATTCTTCGCATGAGCAATTGCTCTTCTGCTTATTAGCTATCAGATTTAACAGTTTTGGCAGCTTTAACAGCTTCCCATTTTGCCAACGCTTCGTTGTACTGACGTTCCCACTCAAGTCTTTGATCATCAAAACCTGGTTTCCATTCACCAGTTTCAGGATCGAAGCCATCGGGACCGATGTATTTACCCGTTTCATCAAAACTAGCTGGCATGCCATATGCGTATGGATCAAATGCATCATGAACTTCAGATGAGCCAGCGACTGCTTGTTTCATACTCAAAGATACGCGTCGACGCTCTAGATCGATATCGATTACTCGAACTGAAACAGATTGCCCTACAGAAACTACCTGCTCTGGGATTTCAACATGATCTTCTGCTAACTCTGAAATATGAACTAATCCTTCAATGCCTTCAGCAACTTTGATAAATGCTCCAAATGGAACAAGTTTTGTAACATTTCCTGGCACTACTTGACCAATTCCATGTTCACGAGCAAATGCTTGCCATGGATCTTCTTGAGTGCTCTTAAGTGATAGGGAAACTCGTTCGCGTTCCATATCAACTTCCAAAACCTCAACAGTTACTTCCTTACCAACTTCAACAACCTCATTCGGATGTTCGATGTGCTGCCAAGAAAGTTCTGAAACATGAACCAAGCCGTCAACACCTCCAAGATCTACGAAAGCTCCAAAATTAACTATGCTGCTAATCACACCAGTTCTAATCTGGCCTTTAGCAAGATTATTCAAGAATGTGCTGCGCACTTCAGATTGCGTCGATTCTAAGAATGCCCTGCGCGAAAGGACAACGTTATTGCGATTCTTGTCTAATTCAATAATTTTGGCTTCGATATCTTTACCAATGTAAGGAGCCAAATCTCGGACTCTGCGCATCTCAACTAAGGAAGCGGGAAGGAATCCGCGAAGACCAATGTCAACAATCAAACCACCCTTAACGACCTCGATAACCACACCAGTAACAACACCATCTGCAGCCTTAACGGCTTCGATGCTACCCCAAGCTTTTTCATACTGAGCACGCTTCTTGGAAAGAATTAGGCGTCCATCTTTATCTTCCTTTGTAACAACCAAAGCTTCGATTGCATCACCAATGGACACCAACTGAGTTGGGTCAACATCTTGCCGGATAGACAATTCGCGGGCAGGGATTACGCCTTCGGTTTTGTACCCAATATCAAGAAGAACTTCATCACGATCAACTTTTACAACAGTACCGGTGACTAAATCACCATCATTGAAATACTTAATAGTTGAATCAATAGCAGCTAGGAAATCTTCAGCGGAACCAATATCGTTAATTGCAACATTAGGTGTAACAGCGGAAACAGTCATAAACAACTCTCGTAGGGACATTTAAGTCGTAGGGATGCCAATTTGGGTGTTGCCACGAACCCCAGTCCTAGGTCTGACTAAGGCCAAATAAGCAGTGGCTAAGCCTATCTAACAGGGAAATCCCCTACGATCTGGGTGTGTTCATCATCGTATGCGGTATGCGCCGATCTGGTTCCACCTTAGTTTTTCAAATAACTCGCGCATTGTTAGAGGCCAAAGGGGATCTAGATGTTGTTAATCCCAAAGAAGGCTTAGGTGTTCCATTAGATCAAATATCTTCTATTGCAGCTAATTCCCGACCAATTCTCACCAAAATTCATACTATTCCAAAGGCTCAAAGACCCTTTCTGCCTAGACAGAATGCAAAATACATTTACACAGCTCGTGACCCAAGAGATGCAGTTGCATCTTTAATAAGAAAGGGTCGTGTTGATGTCTTGGACACAACACGAGTTGGGTTGGCATTAGACATTGCGAAGAAAGAATTGACTGGCGCAAAAATATACTCGCAGATGCCTGATTTATGGACAGGTTTTTATGAAGAATTTGTGGATAATATTCCTGCATTAATCTCAGCACTTGCCAAGTTTCTCGACGTAACAGTTAATGAGGAATGGATTGAGAAATTAGCCGTAGATCTTGACATTGACAAGCAACGAGAACGCAGCCTTGCAATAAATTCAGACCCTGGAATACGAGTTGAGACAAGATTGACAAGCAACCACATTACCGATGGTCGTGTTGGCTCTTGGCGCGAAACTCTCACTGAAACTGAAGTTTCTGATGTTGAACGTATATTTTTCCATTGGATGTTGAGAAATGGTTATCGACCTTCTACTTTACGAGTACCAGGAAAAATTTCAATAGTTTCTGTGCTTAGATATGTTAAATCGTTAGTTGTTTACTACTATTTATCCGTGCGCCGCGCTTAGCCAAGATTTTCCAACACCGACAGACACATCTAGATTGACCTTCAACTGCATGGCACTTTGCATTTCATTCTTTACCAATGTAACAACAGCATCTGCATCCGCATCAGATGTTTCAAGTACTAATTCATCATGAACCTGTAAAAGTAATCGTGCTTTTAAGTTTGATTCCGACAGGCGATTGTGAACTCGAACCATGGCAATCTTGATAATGTCCGCTGCCGTTCCCTGAATTGGTGCATTCAAAGCCATTCTTTCAGCGATTTCTCGAACAACTCGGTTATCAGAATTCAAATCTGGGAGCATTCGTTTTCGTCCCAATAATGTTTCGGTGTAACCTTTTGAACGGGCTTGGATAACTACTTCTTTAAGGTAGTCCCGCACACCAGAGAACCTCTCAAAAAACTTATTCATCAGTTGATCCGCTTCATTAACATCGATCCTCAAGCCTTGGCTTAACCCATAAGCCGAAAGTCCATAGGCCAAGCCATAAGAAACAGCCTTAACTTGGGATCGAAGTTCCGGGGTGACTTCGCTTGGTGATACTCCGAAGATGACTGAAGCAACCGAAACATGGAGGTCTTCTCCGGACTCGAAAGCGGCGATAAGTGCTGAATCATTCGCTAAGTGAGCCATAATTCGTAATTCAATTTGAGAATAATCAGCAGTGATTAACTGTCCGTATGGTTGGTTTGAGATGAAGATTCCGCGTATTTGTCTACCAGCTTCAGTTTTTATCGGAACATTCTGCAAATTTGGATTAGTGCTCGATAATCTCCCAGTCGCAGCAATTGTCTGTTGAAATGAGGTGTGAATTCTGCCCTTTGTAACCGCTGAATCTAGACTCACCAACATTTGCTTTAATTTCGATACATCTCTCCACTGTTGTAGTAACGGAAGTAGTTCATCTTGAGGGTGCTTTAACTGTAGTGAAGTTAGAGCGTCTGAATCAGTTGTGAAACCTGTCTTCGTTTTCTTTGTTTTACTCAGTCCCCTTTCCACAAAAAGTACATCTTGCAACTGTTTCGGCGAGGCAAGATTGAAGTTTCGACCATGAATTTGGTATGCCTGCAATTCAGTATCTGACTGAATCTTTATGTACTTAGCGATTAGATCTGATAGTTGTTTGGTGTCAATAGCTATCCCTACATGTTCCATGGATGCTAACGTCAAGGCTACTCCTGCTTCAAGATTTTCATAAAGTTGCAGTGCTTCTGGAAAATTTGTGTCCTGGCTCAATTGGAATATTGCTTCACCAATAGCAGGTAAGAGATTCTGTTCATTAGTGTCAAAGGACAACTGATCGTCGTTGGTATCTAGATCAGAGATAACTGGTCGAGATCCTGGATTAATCAAATACTGCAGAATAATAATATCTTGAAGTTTTTTTGCCAATTTGATTGGTATCTCAGAATTGCTGCTTAACAGATCTTTTTGAAGTTGCTTTAAGTTTTCAACAGCAAAGTTTTGACCTTGGGTAAGTTCATTTAACTGCATCAAAAGATCAGAAGTATCTTCAAATACATGATTTGTTTGTATCTGGCCATTCCAAATCCTAATTTCTTGAGCTTCGAGATCGATTCCAAGAGCCAACCCCGAACCTCCAGTCTTTAGATCCGATTTAATTTCTGCTTGAGCGTTTGGAGACAGGGCCCGCACTTTAGAGAGAAGCGATCTAAAGCCTTGCTCAGTACAGAAGTCGAACAGGCCAGCCGCTTGCTTTGATTCCCATTTCAATTCAGCTACTTTTTCAATTACTGAAATATCACGTTTTAGTTCAGTGAGCAATCTATTCCGCTTCACATTTTCGATATTGGACCGGAAAGAATCTCCTACTTTTCCTTTCAACAGTTCTTGATTCTCAAATAGATTTGAAAGTGATCTGAATTCCTGGATCCATGAAGTTGCAGTTTTCTCGCCTACGCCAGGTATTCCCGGTAAATTATCACTTGGATCTCCTCTTAAGGCTGCGAAATCTGGATACTGTTCGGGGGTTAAACCATATTTATTGAAAAGTTCGGTCCCGTCCATTATGACAGTGTCAGCTAAACCCTTTTTTGGATAGAGAATTTGAACTTGATCGTCAATTAATTGAAAGGCATCTCGATCAGATGTAACTATTAAACTGTTAAGATTCTCCTTTTTAGCTTTCGTTGCAAGTGACGCTAATAGATCATCAGCTTCGTAGTATGGATCACTGTAGATTTTAATCCCAAATGCATTTACCAGTTCTCTTAACAATGACTGCTGAGCCTTAAACTCAACGGGACTTGCGCTGCGATTAGCTTTGTACTCTGGATATATCTGTTTCCGGAATGTATCTCTACCCACATCAAAACAAACCGCAATGTGCGATGGTTCGTACTCCTTGATTAAAGACAAAATCATGTTACACAATCCGTAAACGGCATTTACTGGGGTTCCTTGAGGATTGGAGAATTTCTCTACAGGTAGTGCATGGAAGGCTCTGTAGGCCAATGAGTGGCCGTCGATTAGCATTAATTTGGAATTTACCTGGTTCATTCCGCAAGCCCTGTCAAAAATTTCATTGGTTAGATTCTAGGCTCTAGGGATGGACATTAACCGATTACACGCAATCTCAGATCCCATAGAGCGCGCCCGAGCAATGAATGAGGCGCTTCCTGATGGTCTCGATAAACTGATGAAGATTGAATTTCTTTCTGTTGATTCGAAATACTTGCTCGCTCAAATGCCTGTTGCTGGAAATAATCAACCTTTTGGGATTTTACACGGAGGTGCCAATGCAGTTTTAGCTGAGTCAATGGCATCAATTGCTGCCCTCTTTCTAGTTGAACCTGGCGATAGGGCTGTTGGGATACAAGTCGCCATGACTCACCATGCATCGGCAAAATCTGGGGTAGTAAAAGGTGAGGCTTTTTTGATTCATGCTGGTAGGAGTATTGCAACTTATGATGTCAAAATACACAATGAAGATAACGTATTAAGTTCTTCTGGACAAGTTATTTGTTTTTTAAAGCGTTCTTGATTTCATCAGCGCGTTCAATAATTGATCTAGCAACATCAACTAATGGTCGCCTACCATCCATTGCTGCGCGCTGCATAATTTTGTATGCCTGTTCTTCTGCTATTTGATGCTCGCCCATCAAAATGGCCCTAGCTCGAGAGATTATTTTCTCGGTTTCTGCCTGAGAAATTGATTCCTCTACTAAATTTTTTAGTTTCATTCTTCTCAGACCTTGGGCATAAGCAACCTCTAGAGTTGGCCTCAAGTTATCTAACCGCCAGGGTTTAACGATGTATCCGTCAACACCAATCGAAGTTGCACGGTTAACAATTTCAGTTTGACTAAATGCTGTAAGCAATACACAGCATGCACCTCGCTTAATGAGTTCTTCTGCAGCAGTAAGTCCATCCATTACGGGCATTTTTACATCTAATAGGACTAGATCCGCTCCGAACTTCTCATAAGCCTCAATAGCAGCTAAGCCGTTGCTAACAGCCGCTGAAATCTCGAAATTGAGTTCTTTTAGTGTTTCAACCAGGTCAGTTCTAATTAAAGCTTCATCCTCGGCAACAATAAGTTTCAGATTCAATTCACGGACCTCACTTTTGGTACCCCCGACCGGAGTTGAACCGGTATGGCCGTGAGGCCGATGGATTTTGAATCCATTGTGTCTGCCAATTCCACCACGGGGGCTAGAAAACCTATTCTAGATGGGACTATTTGCGGCAGGGTTTGGGCGTGCTGCAAGACCGCCCAAAACACCATTGATGAAGGTCGGAGATTCCTCCCCGCTTAGCTCTTGTGCCAGTAACAAGGACTCAGAGATCGCTACTGGGGTATCAACTGATTGAACGTACAAAATTTCGTAGGCACCAATTCTCAAAATAGCCCGATCTACAGCACTCATTCGATCTAGTCGCCAATCTGCACTTACATCCGAAATAGCCTTATCAATATCAGTCTGATTTTCAGCAATCCCCGCTATCAATTGGTATGAATACTCGTTAGGAGGAAGATCATCTTCCTGCTTGCGTTCTTCCCAAATATCCAAAACAGATAAACCTTTTATATCTGCTTCGTATAGTAAATTAAGAGCTCGCTTTCGGGCATTGCTGCGAGAGCTCACTTATGCACGACCTAGATATGAACCATCTCTTGTGTCCACACGCACTTTTTCACCGATATCAATGAAAAGTGGAACTTGAATATTGGCTCCTGTTTCCAAAGTTGCAGGTTTTGTTCCACCAGATGAACGATCACCTTGTAATCCTGGCTCGGTATAAGTAATTGTTAATTCAACATTTGCCGGCATCTCTATCAAAAGTGGTTCACCTTCATGCATTGCCAAAATGACATCTTGATTTTCCAACATGTAATCTGCTGCATCGCCGACTACTGCATTTGGAACCGCGATTTGATCATACGTTGACTTGTCCATAAACACCCAGCTATCACCATCCCGATACAGATATTGAAATTCCCGTTTTTCAACAGTTTCAATTTCAATTTTTGTCCCAGCATTGAAAGTTTTATCAACAACTTTGCCGGTCAGCACTTGACGTAATTTCGTTCTAACGAAAGCTCCACCTTTCCCAGGCTTAACATGCTGAAAATCAATTACACTCCAGAGTTGACCGTCTAAGTTGAGAACGATGCCATTCTTCATGTCACTGGTGGTTGCCACAGTAGAGTCCCCTATTTCGTAGAAAAAAGTCGCGCAAGTGTAGCGATCGGTTACAAAATCCTGGACAACGCCTGTAGGGCTAACTCATAAGAATGAATGCCAAACCCTGCTATCGTGCCTTTACAGGCACCAGCGATAACACTGGTGTGCCTGAATTCCTCACGTGAAGCTGGGTTGCTGATATGAACTTCAATAACTGGAGCTTCACAAACCCGAATAGCATCAGATAACGCGTATGAATAATGTGTGAACGCTGCTGCGTTAAGTACAACCGGAATTGAACCTGCTGCCGCTTCATTTATCCAGCCAATCATTTCAGTCTCAGACTCTGTTTGCCGAACCTCAACATCAAATCCAAGACCTGCACCCCATTTAATGCACAGATCTATTAATTCTTGATAGGTAGTGTGACCATAAATATCCGGTTCTCGAACCCCTAAACGAGAGATATTTGGTCCATTTACGACAAGTACTTTTGTATTTTTCATTTCGCTATCCTGACAAAAGCTTTTTCTAAAATTTCACGATCTAGATCTTCAACAAAAACTGGATTCTGCAATCCTTCAAGTAGAACGAATCTTAAGGTTCCACTTCTGGATTTCTTGTCTATTAACATTACTTTGATCAAGTTATCTAATGTGGCTCCCTTGTAAACAACCGGCAAGAACATTGACTCGAAAAGCTCTAAATGCAGATTAAATTCCTCATGTGTTAGAAACTTCAATTCCAACGCCATTGCTGCGGCAAATACCATTCCAACCGCAATGGCATCTCCATGACGCCAAGAGTAATTTTCCACATTCTCAATTGCATGCCCCAATGTATGGCCATAATTAAGTGCAGCTCTGCCAACGCTGCCCGACGATTCTTCCAAACGATCCATCTCAACAAACTTGGCTTTGACCTGAATGGCACTTATGACGAGATTTTCTAAATTTGGGTGATTAGGCTCGAAAAGTCGGGACCGATCCTTGAGTACTGTGGAGATTATCGATTCATCTGAAATCAATCCACACTTAATAATCTCGGCCATTCCCGATGCCAAATCTTGGTTCGATTGGGATACTAAAAAATTCAGATCACAAATAACTTTGTGGGGATCGTGGAAAACACCAATTAAGTTTTTGCCAAAAGAAGAATTGATCCCTGTTTTACCACCAACTGCCGCATCTACCATCCCTAGCAAAGTTGTTGGAACTTGGATAACTCGAACCCCTCGAAGCCAAGTTCCAGCGACAAAACCAACAATGTCGGTAGTTGCACCGCCTCCAATTCCGATTATTAAATCGGACCGGGATAATCCTTGGTTGCCCAAAAAATCGTGACACAATTTGAATTGCTCAAAAGACTTTGCGTCTTCGCTATCCTCGAGCTGCAAAGTGAAAACTTGATGATTTGCAAGCTCTGTTGAGGCAACTAATTCAATAACGTAATCTTTAATGGCTGGGGCGTAAAAAATTACAACTTTGTGGTGCTCCAGAATTTGTTCGATCAACAAAGTTCTAAGATTTGTTCCTACTACAACAGAGTAATCATTCACTCCAGAAACGATCATCTCTTTCATGATTTAACTTCTTTTTCAAGAAGACCTGTAACCTCGAGAGCAACTTCCTTAACAGATTTATCAGCAGTGTTTACTGTCAAAGTAGCCAAACTTTTGTATATTGGGGTTCTTTCCTCTAAGAGTTTGATCAAGGTTGCACGTGGATTTTGAAGCAATAATGGCCGAGCCTTATTAAGGCCAACACGATGGAAAGCATCAGTTAAAGGCGTTTCCAGCCAGACGACTCGGTGATTTTTAAGTGCCTCTTTGATGTCATCATTAAGTATCGCGCCACCACCTAAAGAAACTACTGCATTTGATTGGTTTAATGCCTCTAGTACGGTGGAGCGTTCGAGTTCCCTAAATGCAGATTCTCCATCTTCGATAAAGATATTTGAGACTGTTCTACCTGTGTTTGATTCAATTCTTCGGTCAGTATCAATAAATTCTGAGCCCAGGATACGTGATAACTCTCTTCCTATGGTTGATTTACCTGAACCAGGCATACCAATTAAAACACAAATAGTCATGACAATTTTAAGTTAGATAGGTAGGAATCAATATTACGTTTTGTCTCTTGGACACTATCTCCACCAAATTTCTCAAGGAATGCATCTGCAAGTACGAGTGCAACCATCGCTTCAGCGACCACCCCTGCTGCAGGTACCGCGCACACGTCAGAGCGTTGGTTGTGAGCTAGAGCTGGCTCTAAGGAATTTGTATCAATAGTTTTTAAAGCTTTTGGAACCGTGCTGATTGGCTTCATTGCTGCTCGAACTCTGAGCACTTCACCTGTTGTCATGCCGCCTTCGGTTCCACCACTGCGGTTTCCAGAGCGTTTAATTTTCCCTGATTCTATATTGATTTCGTCATGCGCTGCCGAACCAAAATTCCGAGTAGTTTCGAATCCATCTCCGATTTCAACACCCTTTATTGCTTGAATTCCCATCAGAGCTCCTGCAAGTTTCGCATCGATTCTTCGATCACTATGCACATAACTTCCTAAGCCAGGTGGAAGTCCATAGACAACCACCTCCACAACACCTCCAAGCGTGTCTCCAGCTTTATGAGCAATATCAATTAGTTCTTGAATTCGAATCGAAGTTTCTGTATTCAAACACCGAACCGGATCCTCATCGATCTTTGGCAAATCACCCTGCATAGGGACAGTACCCTTAGGAACAGATACGTCGCCAATGGAAATAACGTGCGACAGAATTTCTACTTTTGCAATTTCAGTTAAGAAAGCTTTTGCAACTGAACCCAAAGCAACTCGAGATGCAGTTTCACGCGCAGATGCGCGTTCTAAAACCGGCCTGGCATCATCGAAACCATATTTTTGCATTCCCGTTAAATCTGCGTGTCCAGGCCTTGGCCTATTTAGAGGTGCATTCCGAGCAAGATCAGCAAACAGAGACTCATCAATTGGATCAGCCGACATCACTTGCTGCCATTTTGGCCATTCAGTGTTTGCGATTGCGATGGCAATGGGCCCACCCATAGTGACTCCGTGACGAACACCGCCACTAATTGTTACTTCGTCTCGTTCAAATTTCATCCGAGCTCCGCGGCCTACACCTAATCTTCGGCGCATTAACTGATCAGCGATCATTTCAGTATTAATCGAAATACCAGCAGGCATACCTTCGATCACGGCCGTCAATGACGGTCCGTGTGATTCACCTGCTGTGATCCAACGCAACATCTGCGAAGTTTCTCACACCAAGACCCAGAGATACCCCAACCCAAGGGCTGGGCCGAAAGCTATTGCCTGATTCCTAGGTTTCCCTGAAATCATGATCCAAACCCCCATCAATCCAGCGATTAATCCAACGTTGATCCAGGCCTCGAAAAGTACGGTCCAAGATCTTGAGGCGCTTGCAAAGGCGAGCGAAGTGGCCATCTTGATATCGCCTCCTCCAAGTCCCCCTCGGGAAAATACTCCGATCATGATGAGAATTGACAGGACTACGGCGGCCCCAGTAGCACCTTGCAAGATCGCTAATGGATTTACTTTTAAGTTTGATACGACATAAATAGATGAAATGCAGAAGAGGATCAGATTCATCCAATTTGGGATTCGATGTGTTCTTAGATCATGTATGGCAATTAGGAGTAATATTGGGATGAATAGGAAGGCCATACAGATATGTTGCTCATGTTTACATCAGGAATACTTCTAGCGGGTGACAGCCTCGCTCATAATAGAAACTGGTAACGCCATACCAGTCATTATCTCAACTTGCGCGTGGGCTTGATGTATAAGCATTTGTAAGCCATCAAAAACAATTCCATGCTGTGATTCGACTCGAATCGCAAAAGGAGTAGGCCACGGCGTGTAAACCACATCTAACAAAACTTGAAGATCTTTAGTAATCGCAGATCCAAGTTCAATGGCAGCTGTATCTGAAACCGGAGTTGGCCAAGGGTTATTCATCGCGTCGAAAGCAATTGCTTCACGCGGCTTAAGATCTAAAATTTCCAATTGAGCCGATATCGGGAGAGTATTGATAGCGTTCTTCATATGTCCAATTTCTGTAAATGAAGATGTAGATACCTGAAAATCAGACTTGATGACACTGAGTATCTTATGATTGCGACCCACAACACAAATGTTAGATACTCCTAACTGCTGCAAAGCCAAAATTGCAGAACGAGCAGTAGCACCTGTGCCTAATACAAACCAGGATTCTTTAAGTATCTTGTCCCTTAGGTCGAGAGCACGTTTGATTCCATACACATCTGTGTTTTCCGCCCAAATTTTCCCTTCTCTGAGAACTAAGGTGTTTGCAGACTTAGTTACGCGAACAGTTTCAGTCATCTCATCTGCTAATTCGAATGCTCGCGATTTAAGCGGCATTGTTAAACTCAAACCAAGCAAAGTACCTGATCGTAATTTCTCCACAAAAACCGGGAGATCCTGCTCATCAACTTCTATAGCAGTATAACTAAATGGTAGGCCTAGATGAACATAAGCTGCAGTGTGCAATTTGGGGCTAAGTGAATGCGATACTGGCAAACCCAAGACATGCGCTTGTGTTGCGTTACTAATATCCGCGGGCTTCGCCCGTAGGTCATACATCAATTATTCTCCCGATACCAATTTTGAAATTCCGCACGGTACTTTAGGAATTCACTATAACTGCTTGCAAATTTGGTTATTCCAGCGTTTGGATTTGTGCTGACAAAATACAGCCAGTCCCCTGCTGCTGGATTCAGCACTGCAGCAATCGCCTGCTCCCCGGGCGAATTAATTGGACCAGGAGGTAAACCAGGGAAACGGTATGTGTTGTAGGGGGAATTGATATTAAATTCATCTTTTGTAAAAAGCAGCTTAGTAGTTTCCAAGGCGTAATTGATAGTCGAGTCAAACTGTAAGGGCATTGGCTCTTTTAACCTATTTAGGATAACCCGCACAACTTTTCCAAAATCCGCAGGCGCAGATTCTGACTCGGCTAATGATGCCATTGTTAAAATCTCTCTAGGAGAAAAACCTAATTTCTTCGCTTGAGTAACTAAATCAGTAGTAACTGCTGCCTGATTAAACCTCTCGATAATAGTTTCGATGACTTGATCTATTTTTACATTATCATCAAAAGTGTAAGTGGCCGGATATAGGAATCCCTCAGCAGATCCCAGAGCGTAACTTGGCAGCTTAATTGTTAATTCACCTTGCTCTAAACGTTTAATGGAGGCCATAACCAATTTGCTATCAACTTTTAATGCCGATGCCAATTTCATCACCGATTGAGATAGCCGCATACCCTCTGGAAGGGCAACTTTTAATGACCTTCGATTGGCAGGATCTAACAAACGATCAATTGCGTTATCAGATCCCATTCGTAAGGCCATTACGTAACGTCCTGGTTGGATCTTGGTGGCTTCGGGACGATCGTAAGTAGCGATTGCAAAGAAATAAGATTCTTCAACTACCCCGGCCTCTTCTAATATTTCACCAACTTTGGTCAGGTTGACCCCTGGCGGAATTTCTATTACCACTTCACCAGATCCGGACCCTGACCAATTTTCTTGCGGTCCTCTCGGATATAAACTGTAAATTCCAATAAGAAGCAATGAAACAATCACTAAGAAAGTGACCAATCTCTTGCGCTCAGATATTTTCAATTAACTGCCCAACTCGCAATCCCAGTTTTTCTTCAGAAACAAGCGCCCCATTTAAAATCTCACATGCTGCAGCCGCGTCAATGAATGCCTTTTGATCTTTGGTTGAAATACCTTGAGCAGACAAATTCTTTGAAATTCCGACAGTGGTTAAGCGCTCATCAATTACTCGCCATTCGATGGAAGAAAACATCTTCTGTTTTGCTCGTACCCATTTCAAAACTTCTTGTGCAGCGGGGCCTAATTCACCATCCATTTGCAGGGGTAAGCCAACATATATTCGATTAATTTCTCTTTCAGATAGAACTGTAGAAAAGCGATCATCAAAGCTTCGATGTTTTATAACTTCTAATGGAAAAGCTATTGTGCTGCCAGCACTATGCGCTGCAAGCCCAATTCTCACCTTCCCGTAATCAATCCCTAGGGCGAGCATTATCAAGCCTTACCGTTTAACACCGTCGCCAAAATTGCTGGCAGTTGAGCAAGGATTTTTTCTGAATCCAATTTGGAATCAAGAGAACCTTGGGTTAGTTCGTCCTTTCCGCCACCTTTACCTCCAAATTGTTCAGTCAATCTAGATAAAAGAACTTTTGCGGATGCTCCCGCCAACACAGCTGCTGATCCAGATCCAACTATTATCGAATAGCCATTCTCATTAGGGCTAAGAGCAAAAACAACACTGTTTGGATTATTTCCCTTTGCTCTGGTTGTAAGTTCTCTTAACTCATCCATTGACAAGTTTGGTTCAGAGAACGCGTACATTTCTATATCAGAAATTCGGTTGGGCTTCCCAATTACCTCAGCAGCACGTTGAAGCAACGTATTTCTTCTTGACTGTTCAATTAACTTCTCAGCATCTTTTAGTTTGGAGATCAATACCTCAATGCGCTCAGGTAATTCTTCTGAACGAACTTTCAACATTTCTGATAACTGGGCAACTAGTAGGTGTTCCTTAGCTAAAAACCTATGAGCATCTGAACCCACAAGTGCCTCCACCCTTCTAATCCCAGCCCCAATTGAGGATTCCGATAGGAAGGTAACTAAACCCAGCTGACCGGAGAAATCAGTGTGAGTTCCACCGCAAAGCTCTTTAGCCCAATCTCCAACAGATATAACTCGAACCTGATCGCCGTATTTTTCGCCGAACAACGCCATCGCGCCTGCCGAGATCGCATCTGCTTGGGTCATTAAGGTTTCAGTGACAGGTAAATTTTGAATCAGGAGCGAATTGACCCGATCTTCTACATCTATCAACATTGATTTAGGCACAGCGCCCGCAGATGGGAAATCAAATCGAAGTCGACCAGGGGCATTTTCGCTGCCCATCTGGGTAGCGGTCTCACCAAGCAACTCTCTAAAGGCTTTATGAATCATATGTGTTGCTGTGTGCGCTCTAGAAATAGCTAAACGCCGATCGTGATCAATGCTTGCTAAAACCAAGTCCCCTTGAATAATTTCACCATCAATAACGCGCCCATAATGAACGAAGAGGCCGCTAATAGGCTGTTGCACATCATCAATTTCCACGATTGCGCCTGTAGCCGATGCAATTCTTCCTTGATCAGATATCTGACCTCCGCCTTCAGCATAAAACGGCGTTGCTGGGAGAACTATTTCAACTAAATCACCTTGTACTGCGTTTTTAGCGATTGCGCCATCAACTAGTAGCGCACCAATTTTTGTATCAGCCCTGCTGTGTTGATAACCAATAAAACTGGTTGGACCAACTTGGTCTGCCGCTTGTCGATAAGCTGATAGATCAGCAAGTTTAGCCTTACGTCCTTTAGCGTCTGCCTTGGCGCGGTCACGCTGCTCAGTCATCAACCTCTTGAATCCATCTTCATCAACAGTTAAACCACGTTCGCTGGCCATCTCAAGTGTTAAATCAATTGGAAAACCGTAGGTGTCATGCATCATAAAAGCTTGTTCGCCAGTCAAACGAGTTTGTTTTGAGAGCTTAAGTTCGTCAGCAGTTGTATCAAAGATACTTGAGCCGGTCTTTAAAGTTTGCCTAAAGGAAGTTTCTTCTCCTTTTGCAGCAGCAAGGATGCGATGTCTTGCTAAATCTAATTCCGGATACTGATCCTGCATCGAATTAATGGCCGTATCTATCAACTCGACCAAGCATGGCTCCTCGAGGCCGAGCAACCTCATAGACCTCATAACGCGCCTCATCATGCGGCGCAGAACATAACCTCGCCCTTCATTTCCAGGGAGAACTCCATCCCCTAAAAGGAAGGCTGCTGTTCTAGCATGATCCGCAACAACTCTTAAGCGAACATCCGACTCATCATCTGCTCCATATAAAGCACCACTAAGTATTGCCGCTTTATCTAAAATCTGTTTAGTTGTGTCAATCTCATAGATATTTTCGACGCCTTGCAAAATAGCAGCCATTCTCTCTAGGCCCATTCCAGTATCAATATTTTTAGCGGGTAAATCACCCAATATTGGATAACTATCCTTACCTCCGCCTGCACCTCTTTCGAACTGCATAAATACTAGATTCCAAATTTCCAAATAGCGATTCTCATCTGCTATCGGCCCACCATCTTTCCCATAATCTGGACCACGATCAAAATAGATTTCGGAGCAAGGACCACAAGGTCCAGGAACTCCCATGGACCAGAAATTATCTGCCATATCTCGGCGTTGAATTCGTTCTTTAGGAATACCAATCTTTTGTTCCCAGATGTTGAAAGATTCATCATCGTCCAAATAAACCGTAACCCATAATTTCTGAGGATCAAACCCGTATCCACCGGCATCCTCGGAATTCGTGAGCAATCGCCAAGCTAGATCGATAGCGCCCTCTTTGAAGTAATCACCAAAAGAGAAATTACCGCACATTTGGAAAAAGGAGGCATGTCTAGTGGTTTTCCCAACTTCCTCAATATCAAGGGTTCGAACACACTTTTGAATTGATGTGGCAGTGCGAAACGGCGCAGCAGTTTCACCTAAGAAATATGGCTTGAACGGAACCATACCTGCGTTTACTAACAATAAAGTTGGGTCTGGAGCGATTAGCGAAGCGGAAGGAACGACTGTATGTCCCTCTGCTTCGAAGAAGTCTAGAAAACGCTTTCTGATTTCTGCGGACTTCATGTTGTCTTCGTCTCAGGTTTTGCATCAATATTGGCTTCTCGGCGCTGAACTTGAGTTATAAAAGTTGGTGCGCCAGTTAAAGGGTCAGATCCACCACCAGTTTTAGGGAAAGCAATAACTTCTCTTAAGTTATCTGCGCCTGCAAGCAACATACAGATGCGATCCCAGCCAAAAGCAATACCTCCATGTGGCGGTGGCCCAAATTCAAATGCTTCCAATAGAAAGCCGAACTTATCTTTAGCTTGTTCATCCGAAATACCCAATAGTGAAAATACACGACTTTGAACTTTAGAATCATGAATTCGGATGGAACCACCGCCTATTTCGTATCCATTGCAAACAATGTCATAAGCCCAAGCCAGCGCGGTACCTGGATCTTGATCAAAACTTTCTACATAAGAAGTGTGCGGTGAGGTAAAGGGATGATGAACTGAGGTCCAGTTACCTTCATCAGTAAGTTCAAACATTGGTGCATCTACGATCCACACAAATGACCATTCACCATCTTTAGCTAAGCCCAATCTTTCAGCAATTTCAGCTCGAGCAGCAGCCAACAAATTCCTAGACGCTGATACTTCACCAGCGGCAAAAAACACTGCATCTCCGGGTTTGGCGCCTAAGGCAGCCATCAAGCCAGCGCGCTCGGAGTCACTTATGTTCTTAGCAACTGGACCAATAACCTCTGCATCCTCGGAGAATGTAACCCAAGCCAAGCCTGCTGCTCCACGCTGTTTGGCCCACTCTTGCCAGGCGTCCATTTGTTTTCGAGATTGGCTCGCACCACCAGGCATCACGATTGCACCAACGTAATCACTTTGAAAAACTCTAAAAGGCGTGTCCTTGAAATATTCCTTTAATTCAACTAGTTCTAAACCGTATCTCAGGTCGGGCTTATCTGAACCGTAACGGCGCATTGCTTCCCAATAAGTTAATTTCTCAATTTTTGGAATCTGGAAATTACCTAACTCTTGCCACAACGACCTTATAATTGCTTCTCCAATAGCAATAACATCATCTTGTTCTACAAAGGACATCTCGATATCTAACTGAGTAAATTCAGGCTGGCGATCAGCTCGGAAATCTTCATCGCGATAGCATCGGGCTATTTGAAAATAACGCTCAAGTCCTGCAACCATGAGCAATTGCTTGTACAGCTGGGGAGACTGTGGAAGTGCATACCATTTTCCAGGTTGTAAACGCACAGGTACTAAGAAATCACGGGCACCTTCTGGTGTTGATCGTGTAAAAGTTGGAGTTTCAACTTCAACGAAATTCTCTTTCAATAAAACACTTCTAGCAATCGCGTTTGCTCGCGAGCGCAGTTTTAGCTTGCTGGCCATCTCAGGGCGCCGCAGATCTAGATAGCGATACTTAAGGCGTAATTCATCTCCAACAGAATCTGATTCATCTATTTGAAAAGGAAGTGGGCCAGCTGAAGAAAATATCTGTATTGATTCTGCAACTAATTCAACCTTGCCAGTTGGAATTTCACTGTTCTCATTGCCTTCAGGACGTGCTTGAACCTTGCCGGTAATGGCCACACACGACTCAGTTTTTAGTGAATGTGCCAAATCGGCATCGTGAACGACCACCTGAACAACGCCAGTTGCATCTCGTAGATCAAAAAATGCAACCCCGCCATGATCGCGTCGTTTTGCAATCCATCCAGCGGCGACTACAGATTTTCCACTTTGGTTTGCCAGGTCGGTACAAGAATTAGTTTTTAACACGGTTATTAGGCTTCTTTCCACATATTGGAGCCTAATGTTAGGCGGTTGCTAAGTTCTAGAATCAAGTTGGTGGCTAAGACCATGATTTGCTCACCTGAATCCATCATTCGAATTGAAACACTATTTGCAGCAACTTCATCATCACCCACAAGTATTGCGATTGCAGCGTGCAAACGATCTGCATTCTTTAGCCCTGATTTGAGGTTCTTAGCATGTGCTTGGTAGTCGACGATGAAACCATTCGCTCTTAATTCTTGGGCTAATTTGAATGCATACAGATCATGGGTTTCACCAATGGATAATAAAACCATAGATTTCGGAAGTGCTTGCCTAATGTCAATACCTTCTGCTTCACACGCCAAGTAGGCACGATCTACTCCTAAACCAAATCCAATTCCAGATACATCTTTACCTCCAAGGGAGCCCATCAACTGGTCATAGCGCCCACCCCCGCCTATCCCTGATTGTGCGCCTAAACCGGAATGAACAAATTCGAAAGTGGTTCTGGTGTAATAATCAAGACCTCGAACTAACCGCGGTGCATCTACGAACGGAATTCCAGCTTCGAGTAAATAATGCTTAACTGATTCGTGATATTGCTTGCTTTCATCCGAAAGGTAATTAATCATCAAAGGGGCATCTACTAGTTGCTTCTGGATTTCAGGTCTTTTATCATCCAAAACTCGTAATGGATTCAATTTAACTCGCTCTTGAGTTTCTGAATCTAAATCAAGTTTGCTTAGGAAACTGGTTAGCACTTCCCGATAGTGTGGACGAGTAGTGGTATCTCCTAAAGAGGTTAACTGAATTTCAAATTTGGTTAACCCAATCCTTCGAAATGCTTCATAACCAAGCGCAATAACTTCAGCATCTAATGCTGGCGATTCTGCACCAATCGCTTCTATACCTACTTGCTGAAGTTGTCGATAGCGGCCCTTTTGTGGGCGTTCGGCTCGAAAAAAAGCACCTGCATACCAAATCTTTATCGGAAGACCATTTTGTGTGAGGTTATTTTCAATAACGCTTCGAATAACTCCAGCAGTACCTTCTGGACGTAAAGCTAACTGACGATCGCCTCGATCTGTAAAAGTGTACATTTCTTTAGAAACAACATCCGTGGATTCACCAATGCCCTTGGTGTACAGAGCAACATCTTCAAAATAGGGCAGCTCTATGTACTTGTACCCTGCAAGAATCGCTGGAGTAGCTAATTGGTCACGGACATATCTGAATTCATCGCCTTGTGGCGGTACATATTCAGGAACCCCTTTGGGAGCTTGTATGGTCATTTTTACCTTAAGTCCAGATGTTTCTGAAGGTAACTGTTAACTGTTTTTGTCTCACCAATACTGGAATTGGGTCCATGTCCTGGATAGATGCTCATATTGTCATCAAAGCGATTGACTAACAGATTCAAACTCTGCACCATGTCTGAATCGCTACCCGAGAAAAGATCAGTTCTGCCAATCCCTTGAGCAAATAATGTGTCACCTGTGAATAAGTGGTCATTATTAAACAAAAAACAAACAGATCCTGCGGTATGTCCAGGTGTGGGAATAACATCAATCTCAAAACCAGCAAAACTGATTTTTGTTTCTGAATTCATCGTTTGCACAATTGCTGGCTCACGCCAAACTGCTCCAGGAGATAGTTGATTAACCATTTCGGCAGCTTCTTTGGAAACACCCATTAAAGGGTCTTTCAAAAGTCTTTTATCCATCTGATGAATAACTGCAGGAATACCAAGATCATCGCATAATGGAAGTAAATTCCAAATGTGGTCGATATGTCCATGAGTAAGTAGAACTGCGACGGGCTTTAGATGGTTTTCTTGCGTGATGGAGTTAATCTCCTGTAATGCCCCTAAGCCAGGGTCAATAACTATGCATTCTGCCCCAGGTTTAGTAGCCACTACGTGACAATTGGTCCCCCATGGGCCAACCGAGGCGCTCTGAATAAACACAAGTTCTCCCAATTCTTCTTGTGGCGGAGCCTACCTTCCGGAATGCCTTCCGCCCGCGTTCCAGGGTTTGCGTGGGGGTAAAGTTGAGCCCTATCCCAACCTAACAAGGAGTCTCTGCGAATGAGTCAGCGTTCCCGTCAAGCCAAGGCTGAAGCCGCAAAAGCAGCCCGCCGTCGTAACCTGATCGCAGTTCTTTCTGTATTGGTAGTTCTGACAGGGTTTATTGGATTAGCCATCTACAACAATCGACCAGCTGAACTACCTGAGACTGCACCCATTGAAGAAACTACTACCCCAGTAGGGCTTGCCGAATGTTCCGAGATTGGTACCCCAAGAGGTGACGATATTAGGTATGACGTAGCCCCATCTCCAAGCACAGCCAAAGCCCCTGGCACATTAACGTTTAGCACAAATTGCGGTGACATTGTCATCGAAACTGACCCTGCAGCAGCACCTGCAACGGTAGGTGCATTTGAAACAATGGCATCAGATGGCTACTTCAATCAAACAATTTGTCATCGTTTAACTACTGCTGGCATTTTTGTGCTCCAGTGTGGTGATCCATCTGGCAATGGAACAGGTGGACCGGGATTTGCTTTACCTGATGAGAATCTTCCAATTGAAGGTCCAAATAACTATCCTGCTGGAACCTTAGCCATGGCAAATGCCGGCCCTGGTACTGGAGGCTCCCAATTTTTTATTGTCTACCAAGATACTGAACTACCAAGTGCATACACAATCTTTGGTCGGGTAACGGCCGGGCTCGATTTAGTGCAAAAAATTGCACAGGTTGGGGTTTTAGGTGGTGGCGGAGATGGCCCTCCGGCACAGCCAGTCATGATACTTAACGCCACATATGCGCCGTAATAATCGGACCAAGGAGTAATAATGGAGATCACAACTGCAGCAACATTTGGTCGTTCAATAGAAGATGGAACGGTATTTGTTCGAACACCTGAAGGCGAACGAATTGTTGGTCAATACAAAGCTGGCACTCCACATGAAGGTTTACTGTTTTTTGCACGCAAATATGTTGATCTCTTAGTAGAAGCAGATGTGATGTTAACTCGACTAGCAGAGAATCGAGGAATTCCAGGTCCCGCTCGTGCACTTGCAGACAAACTTACAGAATCTGCAGCAAGTGGCAATTTAGTTGGAGACCTCGCTCTTTTAATTATTAGATCTGAAGAGCTCAAAATAGCAGCTGCGGCACGTGCTGAAGTACTAAATGCAAAAAAGAAAGAAGCTCAGACGGCAGCGGTTGCTCGACGTAAAGAAATTGCCGAGCAGGCTGAAAAATTGGCAGATAGCACAAGCTGGAAATCAACTCATGAATTCTTCACGAAAGCCTTAGAGGAATGGAAGAATTTGAGTAGATTCGATCGAAAATTGGAACAGGAACTTTGGAAGACTTTTTCTCATGCGCGAAGTTCCTTTGATAAGCGGCGTAGAACTCACTTCGCTGAAGCAGCTAAAGTGCGAAATGCAGCCACCGAGATAAAAACTAGAGTTGTCGCAGAAGCTGAGAAACTTAAGAATTCTTCTGATTGGATCAAAACTTCGAATACGTTTAAATCCCTGATGGACGAATGGAAGAAGGCGGGCCGCATCGGTCGAGGAGAAGATGAGAAGCTTTGGGCTACATTCAAGTCAGCACAAGATGAATTCTTTACCAGAAAAAAGAGTGATTTAGAGAAAAGAAATGCGTCTCAGTTGGCTAACCTGGAAAAAAAGCGTGGTCTACTGGTGGAAGCAGAGGCAGTGCTACCAATTAAGGACATAGCTGCAGCTAAGAAAACAATGCGCGATATTCATAACCGGTGGGAAAAAATCGGTCATGTCCCAAGAGATTGGATGCAAAAACTTGAGGACCGTCTGAAACTAGTTGAAACAGCAATCAAAGAGGCAGACATCAAAGAGGTTTCAAGGAAAGACCCAGATAAGCAAGCTAGAGCCAATTCAACTTTAAGTTTATTTACCGAAAAGATCAACAAGCTGGAGAAAGAGCTAACTAAGGCCCAGGAAGCTGGTAATTCGGCGAAGGTAAGTGAGTTGATTACCGCTATTGAAGGGCAAAAGCTTTTGCTCTCTGCGGTCGAAGAAACTCTTACAGATTTCGCACGTTAAACACGATAGACGTCGTATACGCCATCTACTCGGCGAACAGCTTGGAGCACTCCATCTAGATGACTGCTGTCAGCTAACTCAAAAGTAAAACGTGACAATGCCACGCGGTCTTTGGAAGTGCTCACGGTCGCTGACAAAATGTTGACGCGCTTTTCACTAAGAACAGAAGTAATGTCAGAGAGCAAACCAGGGCGATCAATCGCTTCGCTTTGAATGTTAACTAAAAACATTCCGCCTAGGGCTTTGTTCCATTTAACTTCAATCAGACGCTCAGCATCAAGCTGTGGGATATTGCTGCAATCCACTCTATGAACAGAAACACCAGATCCTTTAGTAACAAAACCATTGATTTGATCCCCAGGAACAGGCGTACAGCATCTAGCCAACTTAACTAGCACGTCGGCAAGTCCTGTTACTTCAATAGCTGGACGCTCAGCATCTGTGCGCCCCTTGCTTGGTAAAACCACACTGCTGGAGATATCTTCCGCTAAACCATCTAATCCCCCATGGGCTTGTACTAGTTTCTTAACTACAACCGACGCTGAAAGTTTACCTTCGCCGATATTAAAGAAGAGAGTCTGCAAATCAGGTGATCCAAGTTCTTTTGAAATGATTAACAGTGCATCCGTAGACATAAGTTTCTTGTACGGCAACCCTTCCCGCCGCATTAACTTGATTAAATCCTCTTTGCCAATCTCAGTTGATTCCTCGCGAGTTTCCTTATTAAACCAAGTTCGAATCTTGCTTTTTGCTCTAGGACTTTGAGCGATATCTAGCCAGTCTCTATTAGGGCTAGGTTCTTGCGCCTTAGATGTGATAATCTCGATTGTGTCGCCATTTTTTAGTGTGTGATCTAGTGGTACTAATCGATTGTTCACCTTGGCCCCAACACATCTATGACCAACATCCGTGTGAACCGTGTATGCAAAGTCAATCGGGGTTGAACCTTTCGGCAAAGCGATCACATCACCCTTAGGCGTGAAAACGAATACTTCTTCCTTGCCTAGATCGTAGATAAGTGAATCCATAAATTCGCCGGAGTCGCTAGTTTCGCGTTGCCAGTCCAACAATTGGCGTAGCCATGCCATGTCGTCTGGCCCGCTCTTATTACCAACAGTTTGATTCTTGTAGCGCCAATGAGCTGCGATACCCCACTCAGCAGAGCGATGCATGTCATGGGTTCGAATTTGAATTTCAACAGGTTTACCGCTTGGACCAATGACTGAAGTATGTAGCGATTGGTACATATTCATTTTTGGCATGGCTATGTAATCTTTGAATCGCCCTGGAACTGGGCTCCACAAAGAATGTACGGTGCCTAAAGCACCATAACAATCCTTCAGTGTGTCTACCAGAATTCGGACACCAACTAGATCGTAAATATCGTCAAAATCATGACCTCTGACGATCATTTTCTGATATACCGAAAAAAGGTGCTTTGGTCTACCTGAGATATCAGCGGAAATTTTTGCTTCCTTGAGCGCCCCAGTAAGACCATCAAAAACTTTGGATAACTGTTCATTACGTGCCGGTGTCCGAGTTTCCACTAGAGATGCGATTTCTTCATACATCTTTGGATACAACGTTTTGAAAGATAAATCCTCAAGTTCCCACTTAATGGTATTCATACCTAATCTGTGAGCAAGTGGAGCATAAATTTCCAGAGTTTCTTTTGCTTTGCGCTCTTGGTTCTCTTTCGGCATAGCATCAATCGTTTGCATGTTGTGTAAGCGATCCGCTAATTTGATTACTAGAACACGAATGTCCTTAGCCATGGCCACAATCATTTTCCGGACGGTCTCCGAAGCAGAAGCTTGTCCGTACTTAACTTTATCTAACTTGGTGACACCATCGACAAGTTGTGCGACTTCAGTTCCAAAATCTCGCTCGATTGCTTCTAGGTTGTATTCGGTATCTTCTGCAACATCATGCAGCAGAGCAGCAGCTAGGGTTTCTCCACCCATTCCCAGGTCAGCTAGTATCTCGGCAACTTTTAGTGGGTGTGAGATGTATTTGTCACCAGTTCTTCGAAACTGACCCTCATGCGCTACAGATGCAACCTCGTAGGCTCGAATAACTAATGTGTTATCAGTTTTTGAATGGTATGTTTTTAAGGACTTTAAAACTTGATCGAGTTCTTTGGGTGCGGGGTTAGTTAATTTGGCTATACGAGCCATTAGGGCACGTCTCGAGGATTGATCAACTGGCTGGGTTAGCCCCAACTTCAAATCGTCCGACACGACGCTCCTTGATTCTTCGTGAGCGAAGTGTAAGCCAAAGCCGAACTAGCGAAGTCTGCGTGGTTTGCGCTTTGGTTGATTGCGAGGTCCACCATGCTGTGCATATTTGGCTCTAGTTTCAGCTTTTACCACCAACTGTGGATCTATACCGGTAGTTTCAATTGCCAATCTACGGGCCGAAACTCGCTCTTTGAGGGCCTTTATCTCAGGTTGGCCATCCTTTAATTGAGCTAAGAATGGTGTGGCAATAAAGATTGATGAATAAGTTCCACCAGCAATTCCAACAAATAAAGCAATAGCAAGATCTTGCAATGTTGATGCACGGAGAACATATGCTCCAATAAACAAGATACCAGCGATAGGTAATAAAGCTACAAGAGATGTGTTAATACTTCGGACTACTGTTTGATTAATTGCTAAATTAGCCACTTCATCATAAGTATTTGCTGATTGAAGTAAGACGCCGCGTGTATTTTCCTTTACCTTATCAAATACAACTACTGTGTCATAGAGTGAATAACCCAAAATGGTTAAAACACCAATCGCTGTCGAAGGTGTTACTTCAAATCCGAAGACAGCATAAACTCCGATAGTTATAAGCAAATCATGAATCAAAGCGGCCATAGCTGCAATCGCCATTCTAATCTCAAAATAAATTGAGAGGAAGATCATTACTAAAATCAAAAAAGCAACTAAACCAATGAGAGCCTGACGTGTGATGTCGTCACCCCAAGTTGGACCAACAGTTCGAATTGTAATATCTGAGACATTTGCTCCCGAAAGTTCAGAAACAGTTTGGGTAGCAGTCGCTAATTCAGTAGAAGTAAATTCATTTGTCTGAATGGCTAACCTGTCAGAGCCAATAGATTGCACAATAATCTGTTCGAAACCTTCATCCTCTAATTCAAGACGCATTTCCTCAGCAGAGATTTTGGAAGATGAGATAAATTCAGTTCCACCCCTGAATTCAATTCCTAGATTCAATCCAGATGTACCCAAGAAGCCAATAGATGTAGCCATTAGTAAGCCTGCGATTGCGTACCAATATTTACGATGACGAATGAACGCAAAAGACTTCGACCCAAAGTACAGTTGATTACCCAGTGCGGCCAAACTAATCATTTGCTCCCCCCATCTACTACTAAATTAGCGGGAATACCTGCGCGGAGTTTGCTTGGAGAAATTCCGCTTAATTTTCCATTTGCAAAACGACTCTTACCAAACAGAACGGTCACAGGTCTTGTGAACCAGAATGCCACGAATACGTCAACTAAGGTTGATAGGCCAAGTGCAAATGCGAAACCTTGCACAGCACCAACTGATAGGAAATACAAGACAACTGCAGCGAGCATCTGCACAAAGTCTGCAGCTAGTAAAGTTCTTCGGGCACGCTTCCAAGCAGCGTCGATAGCCGCTCTGGGGGCTTTTCCATCACGAATTTCATCTCGAATTCGCTCGTTATAAACCACAAAAGAGTCAGCGGTAATTCCAATTGCGACAATTAATCCTGCAACACCCGCCAAAGTTAGCGTAAAACCAACCGATCTACCTAGTAAAACCACTGCGAAATAAATCATGGAAGCGGCAAGAGCTAAAGATACGATCGCAACAAGACCAAGCAATCGGTAATAGAGCAATAAGTACAAAACAACTAGGCTCAAACCTAATGCTCCCGCGAGCAAACCAGCGTTCAATTGCTCGATACCAAGAGTTGGTGAAACTGCATTAGTTTCTGCAATATCTAGCGCAATAGGTAGCGCACCATAACGAAGCACTGATGCGAGCGCTTTAGCTTCATCTGGTGTGAATGATCCAGAAATTTGGGCACTTCCACCCAGAATTGGTTCTTGGAAGAAAGGAGCAGAAACAACTAAACCGTCTAGAACTATTCCAAATCGATTAAGCGGATCTGGTTTAGCAGACATGTCGGTTGATGCAGTTGCAAGTGCGGTAGCACCGGCACTGTCAAAATCAAGTGTCACAACCCAAGCGCCAGTGCCGCCTTGAGGTGGAAGCGCTGCCATTGCATCATCAATGCGTTCACCTGCTATAAAAGTTGGAGCAAGTAACAAAGTTTCGGCGCCGTCAGTAGAGCAAGTAACCACATATGAATTTGGATCTAGAACTGCACCACCTTGTAGAGCTTCAGCAGAAAAACAAGCAGCGCCTGCAAAAGCAGCTGCAAGCTCGGCTTCAGATCCAGCAGAGGTTGGAATAATTACTGGTGCAGGGGCTGTAGCCGAAGTGTCTTCAACTGGCGCGCTCGAAGTTCGAGCTTGTAATACCGGTCTAAATTCTAAAAGAGCTGTTTGCTTCAATAGTTCGGCAATACCTTGTTGATTAACACCGGGAACCGATACCACGATCGCTGCTTCATTTCCTGAGCCTTGCACAGCAACTTCTGCCTCGGCGACACCAAAGCCATTAACTCGCTGACGCATGATCGCCACAGTTTGGTTGAGTTGATCCGCCGTAATTACGGGGGCTCCCGAAACAATCCTTGGAGTCAAGATAACTTGCGTTCCCCCTTGGAGATCAAGTCCTAATTTGGCAGATGAAGAGGTTCCTGGCCAAAAAACTCCAACCCCCATCGCTAGCGTGATTACCAAAATTGCAATCAGCGCACGCCATGGGCGAGTGCTGGATTTCACGCTCACTTCTTACTCCTTAAGGGCCTGAATTTCACAGGCACGAGGGCTGAGTATTCACTATTCCGTTTTCGAGGCATCCGGCTGGGGCCAGATGTCGCGATTTTGAGCCAAAAACCCCCAAACAGCAGCAATGACGGCCAGTTATCGAGTTTTAGGATCTGTCAGACCTTGGATTAAGTTCAATCCAAGTTCAGTAGCAATTCGGCCGCGTGCAGATCTGGATAAATAGCCAGCCCTTACTAGATAGGGCTCGACAACTTCAGTAATTGTGCTGGTCTCCTCACCAACAGCTATTGCCAAGGTAGAAAGACCAACGGGACCGCCTTGAAATTGAGTGACTAAGGCATGTAATACGGCGCGATCTAAACGATCTAAACCCGATGGATCAATCTCATATAAGTCAAGTGCGGCTTTAGCAGCCTCCACATTAACTGATCCATCTGAATTCACACTTGACCAATCACGGACTCGTCGCAGCAACCTATTTGCGATACGTGGAGTTCCACGGGATCTTGAAGCTATCTGGTAGGCACCAGGTTGATCAATTTTAAGATGCAGTAATTCCGCGCTTCGAATAACAATTTTTTCCAACTCTGAAACTCCATAAAAATCTAGGTGAATAGTTAGACCAAATCGATCTCGAAGTGGTGCCGGCAACACTCCTGCTCGAGTAGTTGCGCCAACTAACGTGAAAGGTTGAATCTCCAAAGGTAAAGCCGTTGCTCCCGCTCCTTTGCCAACCATCACATCAACTCGGAAATCTTCCATAGCCAAATAAAGCATTTCAAGAGCGGGCTTTGCGGTGCGATGAATCTCGTCAATAAAAAGCACTTCCCCGTTATTTAAAGAAGTTAACACTGCAGCCAAATCCCCTGCATGAACAATCGCTGGTCCGCTGGTGATTCGAAGTGGCACACCCAATTCTTTAGCGGTGATTGTGGCTAAAGTTGTTTTACCCAAACCAGCAGGACCAGACATCAACATATGATCGGCTGCTGCACCTCGAGATATGGCGGCTTTCAAAGCAACATTCAACTGCTCTTGAGCTCTCTCTTGTCCGACAAACTCCTGCAAATTCGTTGGCCGCAAAGCAGTTTCAACTAAAACTTCATCCTCTTGTGCAGTGGGATCGATTAGGTCCCCATCAAAACTCATTTCTTGGCCAACCGAGCAAGGGCATTTCTTAATAAAGTTGCAGTATCAAGGTTTGGATCAGATATATCCGCTACAACTTCTCTTGAAAGTTTCTCTGGCCAACCAAGTCCAACTAAGGCAGCTATCACGTCTTGGTTTCCCGAAGCGGGTGCAGATTCTAATTTGGCTTTATCTTTCAACTCTAGAATGATTCTGGCTGCACTCTTTTTACCAACTCCAGGAACTGCTATGAGTGCATTTTCATCACCTGAAATTATGGCGGTAACTAATGCATCTGTGCTCAGTACACTTAAAATTACCAATGCTGACTTTGGTCCAACACCAGAAACTGAGTTTAAGTTTCTAAACCATGACCGCTCCTCATTGGAACTGAAACCCAGTATTAACCAATGATCTTCTCGGATAATTAGCTCAGTTGGTACTTTCCAGCTACCACCCAATTTGGCGGTAGCAAGAGCTGAAGAAGTGCACACCACCGAGATCCCAATCCCAGAGACATCCACCACAACCGTGTTGCCATCTATAGCAGCGACTTCGCCAGATACGTAACTAATCATGATCGGACAACCTTAGGGGCCTTTCGGGGTTTCCCGTTGCTTTGAGCGACACTAGCCGAGCGCACACGCCAAGCATGACAGAGTGCTAACGCGATTGCATCTGCCGCGTCTGCTGGTTTTGGAATCGCATCTAGGTCTAACAATCGTTGAACCATCAGGCCTATTTGTTTTTTATCACTTCGACCATTCCCAGTCACACTGGATTTAACCTGTGTTGGGGTGTACATGGAGATTAAGATTTTGCGTTTTGCGGATTCCGCTAAAACTATGCCACTTACCTGAGCCACACCCATAACGGTCTTTAAGTTTGCCTGAGCAAAAACTCTCTCGATTGACACGGCCTCTGGTTTAAAGGTGTCCAGCACATATTCGATTCGATTGCTAATTAGCAGAAGTCGTGAAGAAAGTTCGGATTTCGAATCGCTGGTAGCAACTTCTAGATGAACTAATGATCCCTTCTTACCAGGACTTGCTTCAACTACGGCTAACCCGCATCGAGTTAAACCCGGATCAACACCTAGGACCCTCACTAGACCTGTGCCATTGCGGAATCTGAAACATCAAAATTTGAGTAAACATTTTGAACTTCATCTGAATCTTCAATAGCTTCGAGTAATTTGAAAATTCTTTCGGCGACATCATCTTCAACAGGGATTGTCAATGAAGGCACAAATTGAACATCAGCAGACTCGTAATCTATTCCAGCATTCTGAAGTGAAGTTCTTACTTTGACCAAATCGGTCGCTTCAGTAATTATCTCAAAGGTTTCTCCAAGATCATTAACTTCTTGAGCTCCAGCATCAAGGGTTGCTTCCAAGATTGCATCCTCGGTAGAACTACTTCTAGAAACCAAGATTACGCCTTTTCGATTAAACAAATATGAGACAGATCCTGGGTCTGCCATTGACCCACCATTGCGAGTAATAGCTACGCGAACTTCGCTTGCAGCCCTATTCCGATTATCAGTTAAACACTCAACTAGTAATGCAACTCCGTTTGGTCCATAACCTTCATACATGATGGTTTGATATTCAGCTCCACCAGTTTCTAGTCCAGACCCACGTTTGACAGCTCGCTCTACGTTATCAGAGGGAACCGAAGCTTTCTTAGCTTTTTGAATCGCGTCATAAAGAGTTGGATTGTGTTCAATTTCTGCTCCACCAATACGTGCGGCAACTTCAATATTGCGAATCAATTTTGCAAACAATTTTGCACGCCTGGAATCAATAATGGCTTTTTTGTGCTTGGTCGTAGCCCATTTGGAATGGCCTGACATGAATACCCCTTTTTACCTTCTCTTGCTGGACTAAGACTAAACCCGCTCTGTGGCCTTTTGAACCATCTGCACGAATATTGAATGAATCTGGCTCAAGGAATCAAGTTCTGGGTGATAAGCAGTGGCCAGAGCATTGCCTGCTTTTACGGCAACTGGAACTTTTCTTCCCTGATAATCAATGGTTGCTAGCACCTCGACCAAAGGACCTACCGACTCAATTCTTGGTGCTCTAATGAAGACTCCATTTGTAACTTTCCCATCAAGAAAAGTAACTTCAGTTTCGAATGAATCTACTTGACGACCAAAACCATTACGTCTAACAGCAATATCTAGTGCTTTGAATCCAAATTGATCAGAACGTCCGTCCAAGATCTCAGTTGCCAACATGATCATCCCAGCACACGAACCATAAACTGGAAGTTTGGAGTCTATTTTTTGCTGTATTGCTATATCTAAACCCGTTGAAATGCAGAGCATCGAAATGGTGGTTGATTCACCGCCAGGAATGATTAATCCGTCGATACCTTCAAGGTCCAATGGATTTCGAATCTCTTTCACTTGACGAACGCCCGCGTTAACCAGAGCTACACGATGCTCTGCAACATCACCTTGTAAAGCTAAAATTCCAATGATCATGGAATTCTTACCAACCTCTAGTTGCGTACTTCTCTGATTCAGGCAAGGTATCGATATTTATGCCAACCATCGCTTCACCCAATCCGCGAGAAACTTCGGCAATTTTCTTAGGATCTTGATAGTGCAAAGTAGCCTGGACAATTGCACTAGCACGCTTTACTGGATCTCCACTCTTAAATATTCCTGAACCTACAAATACTCCCTGAGCACCCAACTGCATCATTAGCGCTGCATCAGCTGGCGTTGCAATTCCACCCGCAGTGAACAAAACAACAGGAAGCTTTCCAGTTGAAGCCACTTCTGCAACTAGATCATATGGAGCCTGCAAATTCTTGGCTGCAGTATAAAGCTCTTCCGAACTTAATACAGACAAACGCTTGATGTCACCTAGTATCTGACGCATGTGTCGAGTGGCTTCCACAACGTTTCCAGTTCCTGCTTCACCTTTAGATCGAATCATGGCAGCACCTTCAGTTATTCTGCGCAATGCTTCGCCTAGATTCGTCGCGCCACATACAAAAGGAACCGTAAACTTCCACTTATCGATGTGGTTTGCCTCATCTGCGGGAGTTAAAACCTCTGACTCATCGATGTAATCAACACCAAGAGATTGAATCACCTGCGCTTCAACAAAATGACCAATTCGAGCTTTAGCCATAACTGGAATAGAAACTGCAGCAATGATGCCGTCGATCATGTCTGGATCAGACATCCGGGCTACTCCGCCTTGCGCGCGAATATCTGCAGGAACGCGCTCTAGTGCCATCACAGCAACAGCGCCAGCATCTTCAGCAATTCGAGCCTGTTCGGGGGTTACTACATCCATGATGACGCCACCCTTAAGCATCTCGGCCATGCCGCGCTTAACTTGGGTAGTACCAACTGATTTGGCTTCGCTCATGATTCACGCCCTTAGTAATAGAGGGCAAGGATACGTTAAGGGGCGAGGTCCGCATTTTGGACCTCGCCCCTTAACTACCTCAACAAAATAGTTTTTTGAGGTTTCTTTAATCAGATCTACCAGTTTGGAGTGATTCCTGGAATCACAACTGGTGCTGCTGGTGCTGCTGCTGGTTTAGCAGCCTTTTTCTTAGCACGCTTTTTAGTAGCTTTCTTAGCAGCCTTCTTAGGTGCTTTCTTCGCTGACTTCTTTGCGGCTTTCTTGGCACGCTTCTTAGTTGACTTTTTAGCAGCCTTTTTAGCACGCTTCTTAGTCGACTTCTTAGCAGCCTTTTTGGCTCCACGCTTTTTAGCGGCCTTCTTGGCACGCTTCTTTGCTGGAGCCTTCTTTGCGGTGCGCTTCTTAGAAGACTTCTTAGCAGCCTTCTTAGGTGAACGCTTCTTCGCGGCTTTCTTTGCAGCCACATTACCTCCCGAGTAGGTGCGCCATTTCTAGATCATGACGCGACTGGCATATTCTGAACTAAAACATATGCAAAAAGCAAATATTAGTAATGACATTTCTTGCTGGATTAATCCCGGTTTTGAATTGGAAACAAAGAATCATCAAAATCTACAAAATTTGGAGCCGGTGCTCTGCCAGTTAGTCGAAGCCATCTCGATATCCGCCATGACCGAACGTATCTAGTGGCCCGAACTGCCTCGTTGTGCATGCGGCGCGCGTCTTGTAGTCGTTGCTGAGCGCGTCTTATCTCTAGATTGAGGTCACACCAGGAGAGTTTCTGGGTGAGATGCGACTCGCTCAATAGATGGTTTGGGCTAAAAATTCGTTTGTCTGCCTCTTTTTTTGCCGCTGAAACAGCAGCATTAATCTCTGGATTATTTAACTGAGTTGCCACCTGATAACGCTCATGAATTCTGCCCCAAAGCATGGACCGTGAACTACTAACTCGGCGGTGTAGTTTGTCCAAGCGTCCAGCTACCTGGGAAGCAAAAGCAATAATTACCAGAAGGGAGCAGAGAAGAATTATTCCAAGTGTCATGACCAAGCCTTAAAACTTCTGCCCCAGCGACCTAAAAACAACGATTTCAGATCTTCGGTGACCCGCTCCCCAGCAAGCCTGGCCTGGTCATATGAATCTAAAACTCGAGCAGTTACTAAATCCCAGTCATATTGCCAAACAAGCTCTGATGCGTATCGGCTCTTGGCCGATAGCAAGTTGGGGTTTTGACAAATCCGCAATAATGCTTGAGTTATTCCTTCAACTGAAGGCTCGAACAGCAAACCTGCGGCACCATCCTCAAGAACTAAACTGAATGCTTCAATATTTGAAGCCAATATTGGGGTGCCTGCAGACATGGCCTCGGTAAGAATTATTCCAAAAGATTCACCTGACTGGTTAGGCGCAATAAAGAAATCTGATCCTTTGAGCAGGGCAGCCTTCGTGTGCTCAGAAACTGCCCCTGTAAAGGTGATCTTGGATTTCACTGAATCGGAAAGTTGATCAAACTCGTCTGGTTGATCCCCAGGACCAACTACTACTAATTTAAGTTTCTCAGCATCTGCGGCAACAATCGCAAAAGCCTCCAAAAGCTCAAGCAAACCTTTTCGCTCATCTTCAATTCTGCCTATGAAAAGAATCTGTATCTCATCAGCATCCGCAAATCTCTCTATTGATGAGTTACTGAAAAATTCAACATCAATACCATTTGGAATGATTAAAGCATCGCCACCAATATTCTCCAACACAGATCTTCGAGCGAGGTCTGAAACTGCCAGCCGAACTGTGCACCTTTCCAGCACTGAATGTGCCAAGAAACTTCCAGATCTAACTGCTACCGATTTGTCATAGGCTGCATGCTGTGTTGCAACAATTGGCCCTGAAGCCGTCCAGGCAACAATTGGTGAGATCGAAACACTCAGCGGTTCGTGTAAGTGGAGAACATCAAAGTCATTGTCTCTAAGCCAAACTTGTGCACGTCTAAAAGCAACAGGATCGAACTTAACTCTAGAAACTGAACCGTTGAATGGGATTGGCACAGAATTACCAGCCGACACTACTTCAGTAGCAGAATCGTCTTGTGTTGGAGCAAAGATTGAGACGGTATGACCCAACTCTCTTAACCTTGCCGACAAGCCCACCACATGTGACTTCACACCTCCAGGTGAATCCCAGTCATAGGGACATACCATCCCAATACTTAGTAGGTCACGCATCCAAAAAAACTCTCTGTAAAACATGCCAATCTTGAGGATGCGAACTTATGTGCCTTGAGAATCTATTGGCGATCTCTTGTGTCACTCGTTTAACTTCCAAATCCTTTGGGGCCAAATATTGGATTTCTATTTCTGGTTCGACCACAATTACTATCCCATCACCATCATTGTAAATTTCAACAGTAACTAAAGCCGCTTTAGTTTTGTAAGCAAGTGATGCAGGTCCCGAAGGAAATGATGCCTTTGAACCAAGCAGATCAACTATTACGCCCGAACTAGACATGTCGCGATCAGACACTAAGGCAATTAAATTTGGTTCATTAAGAGCCGTGAGTAGGTTAGGAACTGTTGAGCGATCTTTTGTTGGAAATGCAACAAAACCAATCTTGGTTCGATAATTCAAGAATGCCTTAAAAACCCGCTCTGGTTTCAAGTGCTCAACGACTGTAAAGATTCTGCCAAGCTTGATAGCAAACCACCTACCAGCAAGGTCCCAATTCCCCATGTGAGTAACAGCAGCGATTACGGGTCTGCCCAACTTGATCTCATCTAGGATTAAACCTTCATTAACGACTCTGACTTTACGCAATACCTCTTGATCAGACCATCGTGGTAGACGAAATACCTGGGACCAATAGCGGGAATACGAGATCATTCCCGCTTCAACTACTTGCTCAAGTTCAGCACCTTCAAGTTTTGTTACAACTGAGAGATTATGACGCAATTGCTGCACCGCTTTGCCATTTTTCGAATACTGAATTCGTGCAATTCGAGCGAAAAGCAGATCACTGATATTTTGAGGCAGTAGTCCAATAAAACGCCAAGCAACTAAGTAGACAAACCCACTCATTTGAGCTGCTCAGATTGATATGCAACTACCAAACGCTGCAAAACGGTGATTGTTGATAGCACTGCTAACGTCAATATGGCGATGTTCAATGCGAAATCTAAACCTAAAGCCTGAAAGCCTGTGCCAACTAATAATAGAATTATTCGCTCTGCACGCTCAGCAATTCCCGAATTAATTGTTATATCCAAACTTTCAGCTTTAGCTTTAACATATGAAGTTAACTGTGCAGAAACTCCTGCTATTAGGGCAGGATAAAGAAACCACGAATCAATATTTGCATAATAGATGATCACTGCACTAAACAGTGCAGCATCTGTTACCCGATCCAAGGTGCTATCTAAAAACGCACCGGCTGGATTGATTCTGCCCGAGATCCTCGCCATAGTTCCATCAATTAGGTCAGAGAAGACAAACAACAAGATAACTAGAGTGCCAACGAAGAACTCTCCTCTAGGGAAAAATACTAATGCAGATACAGAGATACCTGCTGTGCCAATAAGTGTTACGGAGTTTGGAGTGAGACCAAGTTTTAAAAGAAACTTCGCAACCGGCTCAACAAAAATACCAACAACTTTCCTGGCTTTGCTGTTATCTAACATTTTGGCTAGCTGACTTCATTCCAGGAGCTGGCTAACAAATCCCGCAGTTCGGTTAAAAGTTGCGCCAAGATTTTGGTTGACCCAATGATTGGCATGAAATTCGTATCCCCCGACCAGCGCGGTACCAAATGTTGATGAAGATGATCAGCAATTCCCGCACCTGACAACGCACCTTGGTTAATTCCAATATTAAAACCTGCTGCTTTAGATACTTTTCTAAGAACCTTCATGCTGTGCGCTGTTAGTGCAACTATTTCGGCCGACTCAGCACGGGTTAGATCAGTTAAATCAGCTACATGTCGGTAAGGACATATCAGTAAGTGCCCTGAGTTGTACGGGTACAAATTCATGACTACAAATACAGTCTCACCCTTGAATACAACCAAATCATCGTGTCCTGGCTTAGGAGCCTCACAGAAAACACAGTTCACTGAGCGGTTTTCACCTTGCAAGTAGGGCATTCGATGAGGTGCCCATAAGCGTTCCCAATCGGCGGGCGCGTTCATTAAACCTGTTTTCGGTCTTTGATTGAATCAGTGATGATTCGGATTGCTTCTTCAATAGCAACTGCGTTAACTTGAGTTCCGTCTCGGTATCTAAACGACACCGCACCTTTTGCCTGATCTTCTTCTCCAGCAATCAGCATGAATGGGATTTTCTCCTTTTGAGCATTTCGAATCTTCTTCTGCATGCGTTCATCTGATTTATCGATCTCGACTCGCACTCCGTGTTCTCGTAATTGATTTCCGATTAGATCAAGATAAGAATTGAAGGTATCTGCAACCGGAATTCCAATCACTTGAATTGGAGCGAGCCAAGGCGGAAAAGCTCCCGCGTAATGCTCGGTTAGTACTCCCAAGAATCTCTCCACCGAACCAAAAAGCGCACGATGAATCATGATCGGCTGTTGCCGATTCCCATCATTTGCTTGATATTCCAATTCAAACCGCTGAGGTAATTGGAAATCTACCTGGATAGTACTCATCTGCCAGGTGCGTCCAATCGCATCTTTGACTTGCACAGAAATCTTTGGTCCATAAAAAGCGGCACCACCTGGATCTGGAACCAACTTCAGTCCTGAAGCATGTGCAGCTTCGCTAAGCGCTTGTGTTGCCTGTTCCCAGTCAGCATCACTTCCCATTGCTTTCTCAGCATTTTTAGTAGAAAGTTCTAGATAAAAATCGTCTAGACCATAATCTCGCAATAAATTTAGTACAAAATCAAGTAATGACTTCAGTTCACCAGCCATTTGTTCACGTGTGCAATAAATGTGAGCGTCATCTTGGGTCATTCCACGAACTCGAGTTAGCCCATGGATTACTCCACTTTTTTCATACCTATATACCGAACCAAATTCAAACAAACGAAGTGGCAACTCTCGATAAGAGCGTCCACGAGACTTGTAAATCAAATTATGGAAAGGGCAATTCATTGGTTTTAGGTAGTAATCAACTCCAGGCTTGCGGATAGTGCCATCTGGGTTGAGCTCTTCATCTAATTTCATTGGTGGATACATTCCATCCGCAAACCACTGTAAATGCCCAGAGGTTTCGAAAAGGTTGCTCTTTGTAATATGTGGAGTGTAAACAAACTCGTAGCCTGCTTTTTCGTGCATGGCCCTGGAGTAGTCCTCCATCGCTCTTCGAATGACACCGCCTTTGGGATGAAATACCGGCAGCCCTGATCCCAGTTCTTCGGGAAAAGAAAACAAATCGAGCTCAACACCAAGCTTTCGATGGTCGCGTTTTTCAGCTTCTGCTAACCGATACAGATAACCATTCAAGTCTTCTTTAGTAACCCAAGCTGTGCCATAAATGCGCTGTACGGATGGATTCTTCTCACTCCCCCGCCAATAAGCAGCAGAGGTTTTCATTAATTTAAATGCTTTGATCAATCCTGTATGTGGAATATGTGGACCACGACACAGATCACACCAAACTAAGTTTCCATCCTTGTCGAGATTGTCGTAGATCGTAAGTTCTGCACCCCCAACTTCCATAACTTCATCTGTTGGGGCGCCTTTGATTGAGACAAGTTCTAGCTTGAAAGGTTCTTTAGCCAATTCTGATTTTGCTTGGGATTCGGATACAACTCGGCGAGAAAACTTCTGCTGAGCATTAACGATCTCGCGCATTTTCTTTTCGACTAAATCTAAATCTTCTGGGGTTAACGGATCGATATTGCCAAAATCGTAGTAAAACCCATCGGAGATTGGAGGACCTATTCCTAGATGCGCTTGCGGCCAAATTTGCTGCACTGCCTGAGCCATCACGTGGGCTGTTGAATGCCGAAGAATTGACAACCCTTCAGCGCTTGTTAATTCGACACCTTCAATCACTTCGCCATCTTGGGCTAAAGAAACAAGATCGCGCAGTTCCCCGTTAACGAGGGCTGCTATGAACTTCTTGTCATTATTGAGTGCCGCGGCATAACTAGTCCCTGCGGGCAGCGTTTGTGCAGAGCCGGCAACTTGGACTGTTAACGACACCGCAACCCCTTTGAACTTAAGTGAATCCTCGAGGCTCCAGCCTACCCAATTCAAATTTGCTTTAACGTGTTAACAGCTCTTCTAGGTTTCTAAATCCATCTAAAGACGTGCCGTATTTAACCAAATACCAAGAAACTCCTGCGATAACTAGGAGCCCAAACAAGATGAGAACCTGCCGGCGGATTTTGCGTAGCAGCGGGTCTGACCACCAGGCTGATACAACTTCGATGATGCGTTTTATGGGGCCTAAGGCTCTTCGAGCCCAGGCATATTCACTTGATAGAACCAAAAGTGACAAAATAATAAAAAGCACACCAGGCCCTGGAACTACCAGCATCGCAAGCCCTGCAAGCATAAATAACACACCAGTAGCAATTACTAATAAGTGCCAAACCAGCCAAGTAACCGGGGTTCTAGACATCACTCGCCTTGCAGCCTGCAGGCTGCTTTTACCCCCAGATCTAATTCGCTTTATCACGGTCTAAGTGTAGATCTAAATTACATATTCATCGGGCAAAGATTGATAGTGGTCAAATTTCTTCAGTAGATCTCCAAGCGCTGGCGATTGCGGTAACACAACTGCATCAATGGACTCAATCAACTGGACCCCGCGGATGCTTGAGACCAAAGCTGCTCCCTGGCTATTGACTAGTTCAGTTTTAAGCAGATCAACTTCCTGAACCCCAAATTGCTCTATCACAATCTGTCTTCCAACTCCTGGCAAACAGCCTGATTTCAAAGTAGGAGTGATTACTAAATCTTTGACAACAAATAACAAATTACTAAAGGCGCCCTCGGCCAAAAAACCTTGGGTATTGCTTAGAAGTGCTTCTTGAAACCCAAGTTTTAAGGCACGGTCGTAAGCGACCACAGTTTCTAAATAGGAAACAGACTTAACCGAGTTTAAAATGCTAAATTCATTTCGCACAATCTCTGAATGATGAACCTTAACCACGTTTCTTTTTGGACTGATTGCCAAAGCTCGAATAAACCAAAATGGCTCTTTACCGCGTTCGGGACCCACGGGCCCAGCACCAGAGGTAACCGTTAGTCGAAGCCTCGCTTGAGCAATATTGCTTTGTTTAAGTTTGTCTAAAACTAATTCAATGGCCGCCAAAATTTCTGTTCGGGCGGGAATCTGTAAATCGATTAATTCAGCGCCAGCGATTAATCGGTTTAGATGTCTGTTTAGCGCAAAAACCCCTTGATCAGTAACTTTCATAGTTTCAAAGATTCCATCACCCACCAAGAGGCCGTGATCGGCAATATCCACGGTTGTTGCATTAAATCCATCAGTTACCGACCAAGTGATGATCATTTAATCGCCAACTTTCATTGCAGCAAGTTTAAGTAATTTACTCGCCTTTAACTCAGTTTCTGCCCAATCCCCAGCTGGGTTTGACCCCGCAGTAATCCCAGCACCAGTTCCAAATTTTAGTTGCTTATTACGATACTCAAAAGATCTAATGTTTACAGACAGTTGAGCTTGATCATGATTAATATATCCAAAGCATCCGCAATATGCGTTTCTTGAACCTTTCTCAATTTCATTGATTACCTGCAAGGCGGTTGACCTCGGGGCTCCCGTAATAGATGCTGCTGGGAACAATTGCTTAAAAATTTCAGGCCAGCCGATATTCGCACCTATTTCGCTACTTACTGTAGAAACTAACTGAACTAAACCAGGATAATTCTCGGGTTTGAGTAATTCATCAACTTTAACTGAGCCTGTTTTAGAAATTGCCCCAAGATCATTTCGAACCATATCCGTTATCATTATGTTCTCTGATCGATCTTTCTCCAAGATAGATTTTAAATCAACAGCAGTCCCTTTTATTGGGGATGATTTCAATACAGAACCATTTCTAAACAAGAAAAGTTCTGGGCTAGCAGTGACAAACCATATGCCTTCATCATCAAATAGCCCCGGCTCAATATTTATAAAACCTAGATATTTTGCATGATGATGCTGACGCAGTAGTGCATAAAGCCCAGCAGCATTTGGGCGGCCGACGGTCTCAGCGCTTAAAACTCTACACAAATTAACCTGATAAACCCGACCATTTCGAATCTCCTCTTGAATAGCGAGCACACCTAACTGGTATTGCGTCGCATCCATTGAGCTGCGCCAATTTGTGACTGGATCCCAGTTAATGGCAAGTTCTCCGGTGTATTTAGTTCTGTTGTTAAATCGAACTGCTTTGAATTCACCTTCAAAAGTATTTAGAACTATCCAATTTCCAGGTTCAACCAATTTCGCAGGATCTAAAACCATCTCGAGTGGTTCTGACCATAGTTCATCCCCAACAACAGCGATGGATGCATGCATCGTGGCTCCTATTGTGGGTTTGGGCTAGGAGCACTCCCCGATCAATCCCAGCAACGCTCCTGCGGTGTATCTTTGCCCGGCTCGAGCGTAATCGCTAGGGCAATGCGGACGTGGCTCAGTGG
>SXGQ01061020.1_pt1 | contig 41772 bp, 44 predicted proteins | sample 3178371 | NCBI WGS metagenome assembly SXGQ01 (sample SAMN11356859, study PRJNA531348) | freshwater metagenome | isolation source: freshwater sample F1-20 | place: China: Fuxian Lake, Yuxi | collected 2017-12-25
CAAACTCAAGTTCGGGGATTGCCTCTACTGCATCTGGAGCAATCAGCTGCTGTGCATTCGCCTCCACCGGTGGTGAGCGCGCGGGTGCGATTGCCTGTGCAGTTGTTGGCTCGCCAGCCACGTCTCCAAATTCTGACGCACCACTTGATACGCCGCACTCCGTTCCGCCCGCCGGCGTACATACACCGCGGCCCGCTTCAACTTGCAATTACTGCCTGCGCGTGTTCCCGGCACACCTGCAGCACTGCTCATAATCAAGGACCAATCTGAAATTCCAGCAGCCGGGCCCGATCCTCAATAACCACACCGGCCCTCGCTTCCACGGCAACGCGCTCCTGCGTTGCCGGCGAGTACAGACCCATCCAAACTGCGTACCTGCCCGCTTGCAGGTTCGCAGCGCTTATTTGTATCTGATCCTCCACCACCTCGCCGGCAGACTACACCGTCGGCGGGTAGGCGTGGGCGGTGATTGCCCGGTCCATTTGCCCGCGCAACTCGCGATCATTGCTTAGTGGCGTGCTTCATCAACGCGAGCCACCGCGCATCAATGATATGGCGCGTTTCGCTGTTGAGATGCAGGTGCAAGGACAAGATATCCGATTCAGCAACCACCTTGTCCAGATCAGAGGGCTTCCCGACAAAGTACAGCCCGAACTCTTGCACTTCGCCAGCGCTGACGTCCCGCACGTCAATTACCAAAACGGACATGCCAAACCCTTTAGCGCGACGCGCCAATTCAATCCCACTTGCGCCGAATCCTACCAAACCCAGTTTGATCCCAATGAGTTCCAGCCCCAGAGGCATATTCTGCTGACCTCTTTCAAAATTGACTTTCGCTTCGGGGTACTTGCGCGTCAGCATCAGGATAAACATAATCGCACATTCAGCCAGCGCAACCGCGCTAAACGGTCCGGGGCAATTCGCTACCGGCATTTTCTTGGAACGCCAGTAGTCGAGGTCAAAATGATCCAGACCGGTTCCCAGGACTTGCCACAGTCGTGTCGACTGCGCGGCGCCCACCATTTCCCGTGTGCCCATCGAACCGCCAAAATCAATCACCACATCAACGTCTTGGAACTGCCGCGGAATCGGCTGACTGTAATCGAGCAATCTCAGATGGTGGCGATCGCCGATCGCGGCGACAACATCTTCGCCCCAGGGCTTGAAGTGTGCAGATTGCGCGGTGGCAGAAACAAAACATTCAACCGCTTGGACATGCTTGGCTGCTCCTTTTTAATTCAAATTCTTGCTCCGATAACGATTTGGCTTACAAATTGCAAGTCTCATTTGCCCGGCACGTACGGCTCGCGCCGGTCTTGCGATACAAGTGCACGGCATCCGCTGCTTGTCACCAAAAACGACTGTTCAATTTGTAAAGAAGCAATCCCCGGCATAAACATCCCTGCTTCCAAATTGATGATCACATCTTTTTCCAGCGGCAAATCGGAAGGAACGTCTATGCAACCATCTCGAATGTTCAAGCCGGTCTCCGGTACGAGAATGAGATAGTCCCGGATCTCAAGCCCCAAGCCGTGACCGTGCGGAAAAGAGACCAAAGGACCATGCCTCTCCAGTTCGGGCAGCATCGCCGCCTGCACTTGTGACGCGCGTATGCCGGGGCGGATTGAATCTTTGCCTGTGGCAATCACATCGCCCAATGTTGCATATCGCATTTCCATCTCGGGTGACAACCCATTCAATGCCAGCGTGATGCCGGCATCCGAAACATAGTGTTGATAAACACAACCATAATCCATGTAGAGAACGTCATTGCTGCCGGGAACATATGGTGCGTGGATTCCGATTCCAAGCCCGCCCACGCCATAGGCAAAGTGATCTACAGCCGCTCCCATCTCTGCCAGCCGCACCGCATAATGCTGCGCAAGGTCGGCGATAGGGCGGTTGAAACTGGCGAGCGCCGATGCCTCGAGGGCGGCGCGTGCCAGAATCTCGATCTCCTGAGCGCTCTTGACGGCGCGCATGAGGCGGATCAGGTTCGAACAATCCTTGAGCTCCGCATGTAGTACTCGCCGGACCATCTCCTCACGCGTCGCTCCGGGCAGCCCTTCCACCTCAAGCCCAATCCGACCTGTCGTCAAGCCGAGCTCCTCAAGAATACTCAGGAGCGCGTCAATAGAGGTCGCAGCGGCGGAATGGTCAAGCAGATCAAACATACGGCGAGTGGGTTCGGCGAGTTCGTCCGGAGTATGAAAAGTATCCAGTCCCACATTCCCAAATAGCCGCAGCTCACTCACCGGCAAGTCGCCTGCATTCACGGCAAAGATCGCAGGAATGACAAGTGTCAGATCACCGTCCAATGGGAGAACGGCAATGTTCTGAAAACTGCGCTCGCCTGAGCTGCCGGGTACTGCCATGAACTCTTTGTGAAGGGAATCCAGCCAGCAGTAATAACCGGAGAAATATGTGACGTTTACCGGCGAACTAGCGATTAATGCGTCCACCCCGCAGCACCCCATGTACTCTAACGCGCGTGGTTGGTTGAGAGCCATGTTGAGATCCTGCGCCCGGGCAGAGTCCGGACTGCGGCTCGCCTACATCGCTGTGCGGACCAGCGGAAGCGAATCGCCTACAAGAAGGATTTTGATGTCAAACGGTGGATGGTCGCGATAATAGATCTCGAACAACTTGGCAATGCTGCCGGTGTGATTGCGCCAGAATTCCCAGTGGAACGGCAAGAGCGTTTTGGGATGCAGCTTGCGGGCGGCTTGGAGCATCTCTTCTTCAGTCATGTACCAGGTCCTTCCAAACGCAAGCAGAGCGTAATCCAACTCATGCGCTGCGCCTACCTCGGCAAGCGCGGGACCGTCAGATGTGTCACCGGACACAAAGAGCTGTGACCCGCCCGATGTCAAAACAAAGGTGACCGCGTATGGCTCGTTGGCATCGTAGCTTGGATAGACCTGGAATTCGACATCGCGAAATTGAAAGCGGTCGCCGGGTTTCACCTGCTTGATGCGCTCAGCAGAGATGCCAAATTCCTGCATCTTTTTTGCCGAGGATTGCGGCGCAACACAAAGTGCCTGGGTGCGAGCGAGGATTGGCACCAGTGTGCCTTCGTGGCAGTGATCAATGTGATCGTGGGTGGAGATGATAATGTCGCCAAAACTCACCTCGTCGGGATTAATGGGAATGGCAGTCGCGCGGTACGCGTCCGGCACGGAATCGTCAGGAGTGCCATAAAAGTACGGATCAATCCAGATCGTCGTCTGGGGTGTCCGATAGACAAAGCTCGGTCCGCCCAACGCTCGCAAAAGTGCGCCGCGCTCGGGCGCATTTTTTTCGATTTCATCCAGAAATGTTCGGGGCCAATAAGCAACATCACGCATTATGTACCTCCGAGTTCCTTAGTACGGCAGAATCCCACCGCAAACATTGAGCGTTTGCGCGGTGATAAAGCTCGCGTCGTCCGAAGCGAGAAACGCAACCATGTTGGCGACATCTTCGGGCTGTTGAATCCGACCCACCGGAATCCCTGCGACCGCGCGCGCCTTGACCGAGCCCACGGGTGCATTCTCCAACTTGGCAATCTCCCGATCGATCAGGTCCCACATGTCGGTGTCCACAATCCCCGCGCAGACACAGTTGACAAGGATGTGATGAGGAGATAGTTCCAAACCCAGCTGCTTGGTCAAGGCGACTGCAGCATGCTTGCTGGCGGCGTAAGCGCCAAGGGGCGTGTCTTTACCGGGCGCGATCTTGCCCGCACCCGAGGCGTTGTTGATGATGCGCCCGCCGCTACCCTGGGCAATCATCTGTCGTGCCGCAGCTTGCGAACAGAGAAGCACGCCCTTGGCATTCACATTCATCTGCGCGTCCCAGCTTGCCTCATCGGTTTCCAGCAGCGGGGCGACAAATCCGATACCCGCGTTATTGACGAGGATATCCAATTTGCCAAAACGGTTCACCGTTTCTCGCACCATCCGCACGGCGTCCTCTTTACGTGTCACATCCACTTTGAGAGCAAACCCTTGCCCCCCCGCTGCCGCGATCTCTTGTGCGACCTGCTTTGCATTCGCCTCATTAAGGTCGGCGACGGCGACGCTCGAACCTTCCCGGGCTAAACGCACCGCGATCGCTCGCCCGATGCCGCGCCCGCCGCCCGTCACAATGGCGACCTTGTTGTCGAGTTCATACCTTGGCATGTTCTTCTCCTGTTTGACCGCCCATAAAATGCCCCGGTTTCATTTCAATTGGGCTCTGCACCAACTCGAGAATAAAACCATCCGGGTCTTTAAAGAATACGACGTGCACGATGCCCCATTCGAGATCAAAGCTCACTGGCTCTGAGACAAATTCGACGCCCTTTGCTTTGAGCTCTTGATAAGCCGCTTTGACATCCGGCACACCAAAGCAAAAATGCGAGTGCGCCGCGTCTCCGAGTTTGGCGGTCGAGACGGTCCCCGGCGGGTATAGGTATTGCTGCAGGTCAATCAAAACGCTCCGCGTATCGGGAGCAGCGAGCCGCACCACTTGCATAATGACTTTTTCTTTGCCCGCCATCTTGGAAATCGTTTCGCCTTCGAGCAGATGACGTTCGATTTCTTTCAGACCGAGCAGATCGCGGTAAAATGCCAGCGAGCGATCCATATCACTTACCGAGACTGCAATATGATCGAGAACATTCACTTGGTTGAGCATGGTTGCCTCCGAGCGTTTACGGTGAGAGTAGATCACCGGTTCGAAAATCGTGATGCGCGAATGCTGCTTGCATTCTTCTAGAATAGATCACCGCTTCTGCAATTATCCCACATGGGTTCAAGCGCGGTGCCGTTCGCGCATGGCGAGCAGGGTGCGGTAGCGTTCCTGCGGTTCGTGCGAGAGCTGATCCAGTGTCACGGCAAAAATCAGTGCTCCGCTTTTGACGACTTCGGTACAAAAGGAGGTCAATGCCAAGCGAAACCATCCCGCTGTTCAACACTGCCAACAGTGCCACGGCAAGCAAGTCGCCCAAGACATTCCCCGCGCCGCCGGTAAACGCAACCCCGCCGAGAATCACTGCGGTGATCACTTCGAGTTCAAAACCAATTCCAAAACTCGGCGCGGCGGTGACAAACCACCTCGCCGCCAGCGTCCCTGCCAGCCCGATGATCAGACCATTAGCGAGAAAGACACCGAGGACCAGCCGTCGAACGCTGAGCCCGGCGGCTTCGCTCACTTCCCGATTCCCGCAGATGGCATAGATGTGACGCCCTATCGTCGTCGTGTGGAGGACGAGACTGACGATGATGACCAAGATGAAAAGGGCGTACACCGGCGTCGGCACCTCAAAGGGGCGCTCCTGACCAATCAGGCCGAAATCCTTTGGCACGCCGCGCACGGTATAGCCGCCTGTGATGAGGAGCACCAAGCCGCGCAGAATGGTCAAGCTGCCTAGCGTGATGATGGGTGGAATTCTGATGCGCCAGACCAACGCGCCATTTGTCAACCCGATGACGCCCCCCAAGAGGATTCCGATGAGAATCGCGAGTTGAGGGTTGATCGTGGTTGCCACTATCGCCGCCACCACTGCACACAGCGCAAAAAGCGAGCCGATGGAGAGATCTATGTTGCCGCTGATAATCAGCAGCGTCATTCTGAGCGCGCCGATACCAACATAAGCCATCTGCAGCCCGACCACAATAAAGTTCTGCGCGATACAACGTGCCAGGCCAATCAGCCCGTGTTTGGAACCGTTATAGTCGGCCTGGTGTTCGTTGGCGATCACGCCGGACACCGACGACACACTCACGATGCTGCCAGCGCCCTGTCGCCGCATATAAGGAATAACATATTTTGTACATAGCAGTTCCACGCGCAAAAGTCCCTCGCAACCTTCTCACATCAGGAGGAGGTGCGGGTTCTCCAACGCTTCCTTCAGCGACTTGAGAAACACGGCAGCCACCGCCCCATCCACTGCGCGATGGTCAGCATTCAACGTTAGCTGCATAATCGGTTGGAGGAGGATCTGGGTGCCCACCCCGAGCGGCACCTGACGGATCGCGCCCACGCTGAGAATACCAACCTCCGGGGGATTCAATATCGCCGTAAAGTGCTCGATGCCAAACATGCCGAGATTGGATAGGGTAAATGTGCTGCCTTTCACTTGATCCGGTGTCAAGCGCCCACTGCGCGCTCGTTCGGAAAGGTCGTTCAGTTCGGATTGAAGTGCAGCCAGTCCCTTGCGCTCAACTTGGCGAATGACGGGGACGATCAGCCCTTCATCCAAAGCGACGGCAATACCGAGATGCACAGAAGTGAATTCGCGAATCTCTTCTTGAACGAGGTGGGCATTCAGACGCGGATGCTTGAGTAGGGTCGGAGCAATGATTTTCGCGAGGAGCACGGTAATGGTTGGCACCCGCCCGGTTTCGCTTTGAATGTTTGGCGCCAACCGCTCAAGCAGCCGCAGGGTCTCGCTCATGTTCGCCGAAAGCGTCAGGGAGATATGAGGGGAGCTTTGGTAACTCGCTTGTAACTTGTCGGCAACCTTTTTACGTATCCCTTTCAAAGGGATCACGGTATATTCGTTCTGGGGAATCGGGGGCATCGCCGCCGCGCGTTCTGCAGTCTCGGCGGGGATGTCCCTAGACAGGACGGCTCCCCCCGGACCCGATCCCGGGAGGCGATTCAAATTGATTTGATGCTCCCCGGCAATCCGGCGCGCTTTTGGGGAGGTAGCCGGCAATCTTGGGGCAACGGGGCTCGGACTTGAAGTCAGCGACACTATACTTGGCAAGGGTTTAGACGACTCTCCTTTATTACGTTGCGCTGTTGCGATTGGGCTCTTCGGCGTATGGACCACCGCTTCACTTTCCGAAAGAAGCAATGCGATTACAACGCCCACAGGCACGCTATCGCCGGGCTGCGCCGAGATGTTTGACAGGGTGCCGGAGGCAGGGGCTTCAATGTCCACCGACACTTTGTCCGTCTCAATTTGCATCAGCGGGTCGCCCTTCTGGACGTATTCTCCCTCTGTTTTGAACCAGTGGATCAGTGTGGCGCTGTCCTGCGCCATCTCCATTGCGGGCATGACGATTTCGATGATGGATACATCACTACTCACTTCATCTCTCCTGGTGCATCATCAACCGACATTGTCGCGATACGTTGTTTGCGCGCGCCGAAAATTAGGAGCGAAAACGGTTTGGAATGTCGCATAGCTCGTTTGATGCTGCACTAGCGAATCATGTCGCGGGCGAGTTCGACGACTTGGTCAACATTTGGGATCGTCAAGTCCTCTAAATCCGGGCTGAAAGGTATAGGCACATCCATCGCCGCAAGACGCTCTACCGGCGCGTCAAGGTGATAAAATGCTCCTTTGGATACAACGGATGCAATTTCGGCGGATGCCCCAAAACGTTGATATGCTTCGTCAATCACGATACAGCGTGAAGTCTTGATGGCAGACTCGATCAGGGTTTGCTCGTCCAACGGTGTAAGGGTGCGCGGGTCTATCACTTCGGCGCGAATGCCTTCTGTCTCCAGCCGGGTCGCTGCTTCCAGCGCGACATGGATCATCGAGGACATTGCGATGAGCGTAATATCCTCCCCTTGACGTTTGATATCCGCCACACCGAGCGGAAGGACGTATTCATCGCCCGGAACGGGTCCCGTCATGCGGTACATCATCTTGTCTTCAAAAAAGATCACAGGATTACTGTTCCGTATTGCCGTCTTGAGGAGACCTTTGGCATCGTAAGGAGTCGAAGGCACGACAACCTGCAGGCCCGGGATGTGGCTAAACCAGGCATAGAGACTTTGCGAGTGTTGGGCAGCTGCCCGCCGGCCTGCGCCCATCGTCGTGCGTATCACGAGCGGCACTTGAAGCTTGCCGCCTGACATGTAGTGGACTTTGGCTGCTTGATTCACGAGTTGGTCCATAGCTAACGTCAAGAAATCGCCGAACATGATTTCGACGACGGGACGCAGCCCGGTCATTGCCGCTCCCACGCCCACGCCGACAATCCCCGCTTCAGAAATCGGGCTGTCCATGACGCGCTCTGCGCCAAATTCGGCAAAGAGTCCTTCCGTCAGTTTGTACACGCCGCCGGGGCGACCGACGTCCTCCCCGATCACAAACACCAACTCGTCGCGGCGCATCTCTTCATGCAGTGCCTCGTTAATTGCCTGGGCAAAAGTTATCTCCCGACTCTCAGTTGGCATAGACATGTTTCCTCACATCAGCGGGCACGGGGTTGGGACCGGCTTGCGCCGATGCAATAGCATCGACCATTTCTTTTTCAATTGTCCGGTCGAGCAATTCCAAATCCGGTTGCGATGCGTGCCCATTCTCAATCAGGTGATGGGCAAATCTTTCCAACGCGTCGCGCTGGCGCCATTCTTTTTCTTCGGCGCGCGTACGGTAAGCGCGGTCACGGTCGCTCATGCCATGTCCAAAATACCGATAGGTATCGCAGACCAGAAAACTCGGACCTTCACCAACACGAGCCCGTTCGACGGCGGTCGAGGCGGCTTGATAAACTTTTAGCACATCCATCCCGTCCACCCGGAACGAAGGGATATCAAACGCCTCCCCGCGTTTGAGTAGGTCCCCGGCAGTTACGAGTTCTGCGGATGTGTATTCGCCGTACTTGTTGTGTTCGCAGACATAAATGACAGGTAAACGCCACAGCGCTGCCATGTTCATGGATTCGAGCAGCTGCCCCTGGTTTGCCGCGCCGTCACCAAAAAAGCAAACGGCTACCTGACTGCGCTTGAGCCGTTTGGCGCTGAGCGCCGCGCCCGCCGCAATGGCGAGACTGCCGCCGACGATAGCATTGGCGCCCAAGTTGCCAGTATCCGGATCGGCTATATGCATGGAGCCACCCTTGCCGTGACAGTAGCCGTCTGCCTTTCCAAATAACTCGGCGAACATGCGCTCGGGCTGTGCTCCTTTTGCCAAACAATGCCCGTGCCCGCGATGCGTACTGGTGATAAAGTCATCCCTGCGCAAAGCGCTGCAGACACCCGCAGCGATGGCTTCTTGCCCAATCGAGACATGCGTAATGCCAAGAATAAGGGCGCGGGTGTACAAATCTTGGACATGTTCCTCAAAAGACCGTATGGAACGCATCATGCGATAGAACTGCAAAAGGGTATTCTTGTCGGGTGGTGCCGGGTGGGTGGTAGGGTCATTCATACTTGCTGTCATGGCTCCTTGAGGAAGAAGGTGAATCGGGTGTCGCCAAAGCTTGTGCGCTTTGGATTTGTCTCAAACGAATGGAAATCCCCTCGTTGTGTTCCTGCATCGCTGTCTCGAGTGCCTCAAGTTTGCGTCTCGCTAGTGCGTTAACAATTTGCTGATGGCGCAAATAAGTATCCTTTGGATCTCGCACATCGGGGAGTGCTGCCATTCATTGCGCCTGACGAAATGTCATCCAAAAGACATCGAGGATCCGCACGAGGATTGGATTATCCACGTTCTCGTACAAGACCTGATGAAACATTCGATCGTCCTCAGCCGAGTACCTGCCCTGATTTGCGGCTGTACGCATTCGATAAAATACCTCGTCCAGGTTCTGCCTTTTTTGGCGTCACCTCAGCGTTAACGCGCCCCATCATGCCTACTTCGATATGGAATCGAACTTCGAAAAAGTCGACGAGCTGCTTGAGACCAAACCTGATACCATAAGCCATATTAACAAGAAGAGAAACGAATTTAAAGTCTTTCACAAAGAGTCCCGAGCCCACGCGCGCCTCTACTATGCCCGTGCTTCGAGCGATTTGACCGCTTCGCGCACCGCGTTCCGACTAACCTTGAGCTTTTGGGGCAATTCGCTTTCGTTCGGTAAGGGATCGCCCGGGCGCAAGTCATTTTCAATGATAAATGTCTTGATTTCTTCCTGTACGGCTTGATAGAGCGACTGTTTGCGCTTGAGGGTGTGCAATGGTGACTTGGGTTCGGTCAGCATAAGTCTTCTTTTTTGCCGAACAAGAAACATATACTATATCTTATCATATTATATAGAGTTAATTAAAGTTTGTAAATAGGTTTGCACCTGTCATACCATTAAATTCCCGAGGCACATTCATCCAGCTTGGACGAAAAGAGCCAACAGTTAAGCGATTCGAATCTTACTACACGCCCAAACACGGCAGTCGATTGAACGTGTCAGTGTTTGAACCTGCGTTGAAAGAAACCATCCAGAGTGAATTCATCACTCTTGATGTACCCCATCAATTCGCCTTCTTTGGCTTGCACTTGCAGCACCGCGTCGGCAACCCGCTCCGCAATGGATAGCGGAATTGTCGTCGCGCCGTTTGTGTCTCCGTGAAGCAGATCGCCCGGCTCAATCTTCACCCCATCCAGAGAAACCGGCACATTCACTTGCAGTAAGCGCGGGTTACCATGTGAAGGCACGATGCCCGCAGAAAAATAGTGAAACCCCAGCGCACGTACTTCATTGATGTCACGCACGCCGCCGTTCGTGATCAGGCCAGTCACACCCAAGCGCCGGGCGATTGTCACCATGACTTCGCCGATGTGGGCTGATTTGCGCGGCTGAGGTCCGATATCCTGGAAGACCAGAACGATGGGCTTGGGGGCAGCATCCATTGCGCGCACCCACTCGCGCCATACCTCGTCGTCGCCCGGCACCTCCGGCGTCGTCGAATCCACCTTGACCGTGAGCGCGTATCCGATCATCGTGCCCAGTTCGGGAAACAAACAATGAATATCCATGCCCAAAAAACCTTCAATCCGCCCGCGCACCCCAAACGTTTCGATGGCATTACATATTGTCGGTGTGTCCAGGGACGCGAGCACTTGCAGCTGAGAGTGAGTTAAAGGATCCATAGTTGTCTAGAAACGTACAACCAAGCTTTTGAGTCCGCGCTGGTTCGAGTCGTGAAATCGTTCATAAGTGACCACTTGATATTCCGGGATGTGCTTTAACAGAAACTCGAATGCGATTTTGGATTCCAGTCGAGCGAGGGGTGCCCCGATGCAGTGATGGATGCCCTCGCCAAAGGCAAAGTGCCGCTTGGGCACGCGCGTGACATCCAGTTGGTCAGGATTCTCCCAAACGCGCTCATCTCGATTTGCCGCCCCCATCAATAGGGCAACACGCGAACCGCGCGGGATGGTTTGCCCATACATCTCCACATCGCGCATCGTGACTCGAGCGATGTTTTGCACTGGCGCTTCGAAACGGAGCAGTTCCTCGATCGCGCCCGGCAGTTGGTCCGGATTCTTGGCCAGCCGAGCCCGCTGTTCGGGATATCGCGATAGAACGAGCAGTCCGTTGGCAATATGACTGGTCGTCGTCGAATTGCCCGCTTCAAAGAGGAGAAAGCAAAATCCCAGCAGTTCCGCCTCTTCCAATGGCTTGCCGTCAATCTTGGCATTGACAATCACGCTGAGCAGATCACCGGCGGGATGCTTGCGGCGGTCTGCCAAAATGTCCTTGAAATACAAGCGGATTCGGTCTGCCGCTTCAAGTGCCGCCGGTGGCAAGCGGTCATCATTCGGAAGTCGCTCCAGAATAGCGTCCGACCACCCCTTTAGCATGAATTCATCTTTAATGGGCAAGCCCAGAACATGGCAGATCATCATCACAGGCAGGCGCTTTGCAAGTCCCCCAGCAAGGTCAATCGTGACTTTACCCAGGATGTCCTCGCACAGTTGAACGACGTGCTCGCGGATACGGGGTTCGAGAGCAGCAATAGTTTGTGGGGCAAAGGCGTCCTTGACAATGTTTCGCAACAGGTCATGGCGCGGCGGATCCATATCCAGCATTTCCGGTCCGGTGAGGGAGCGCATGTCATCAAAGTTTACACCCTCAGAATTTGAAAAGGTACGCCAATCTCGAAATGCCGCTTGCACATCCGCATAGCGTGAAAGCGCCCAGAATTTGCGCTGCTCGTTGTGATACAGCGGAAAATGGTCGAGTAGCTGGCGATAGACCGGGTACGGGTCATCCTGAATTTCGTACGAAAACATGTCATAAACTGGCATCATACTGATCTCCTTCGTCAGACGCGGCGCATTCTGGGCGACTACCGCGTGCATTGCATTTAGTATTCTATTCGGGTCGTCAGCAACCATCCCTCACACAATAGCCAGCGCCCGCACGGGTGCGCCGTCCCCACCAACAATCCTTATCGGCGCAGCCATGAAAAAGAATTCCTTTTCGGGCAGTTGGTGGAGGTGTGCCAGCGCCTCGACAATCACTATCCCGGCACCCAGCAAGATGCGATGCACCTCGATGACATCTTTCGGATTCGGTGTGGGAAAGTCGAGCCCCAACAGTGAAATTTCTTTCGAAGCGAACCACGCGGCGGCTTCCAAACTGAGAAAAGGATGGTCAGTAAAATAGGTTTCTTTACCAAAAGCTCTGCCCCAATCCGTGCGCAAGAGGATGCGGCTGCCGGAAACTATTATTCCGACATAGGGTTCCAGTTCGGTAACGAGAATAGCTTCCCTGTTTTTTTGTGCGCGAGGTTTATGACGTGGGCTGGACCGATGCACCGGGCGAGTTCGAGCTGCTCGACCGTTCCCCCCCTTGTCAAACAGATGAAAAGGCGCATCAAGGTGCGTGGTCCCGTGCAAGTTGAGGGTCAGCTTGCCAGTGTTGAGATGGTCACCACTGACTGGGTGAGGTTTGATTTCCACACTGCATTCGGGGAGCCCAGTATAAGTAGGTGCTCGATCAAAAATATCCAGTGACAAGTCGATGATTTTGCCCTGCGCCATTGATGCGCTTGGTGGGCTTGTGGGGATTGGACTTGAACGATTCATTGTTTCCCTCGCTCCGGGTCGAGGTGTCATGAACCCGGGCTCGGTTAGTTGCGTGCCCGGGAACACCTATCCTATATGCCTTGCTCAACCAAGTGACCAAATCAAGAACTGCCGACTAGGCGAAGGGTTCGAGATGCGCGCGTATCTCTGCCTCGCTCAATGCGCGATCATAGACTGCAACATCTGCGATTTGCCCATCGAAATAATGCTTGATCGAATTGTGCCGACCAATATCCCAGCCGTCTTGAGGGACCAAATCCCATTCATCGTTAGTTCCTGTGACGGGCGGGAGCCGTCGTCCTTGCAAGCTCGCATGGATTTCAAAATGGGCAGTGGCTCGCGCATTCCCGCCGCGCTTGGTGACAACCGCATAGATGGGTTCGTTGAAATGCACATCCCCCAGGTCGACCGAAACATTCGCGACGGTGAGACCCGACCCGTTCAGACCGACACGATTCGAAAACTCGACAAAGGTCAAAAGGGGCGCGCCCTTGCCGGGGTTGTTATTGCTAAAAATGCCACCCCATTTTACGACGGTGCGGCGAAGGAACCATGCTTCAATAGTCCATTCGTCAGAAAAGGGGTTGGAGCGGCCATTCACGGCTGTGTTCAGTCCGTTTCCCGTCACATAGGCCTCAGGTATCAAGTCCGCCGCATTTGTGTCACCAACGGGTCGCCTCATCGTCGCGCCGACCTTTCCGCCATAGTACGTTCCGTTCAAGCGACTGCCGGCAAGCCCCAGGTTCACAGCGGTGGTTGCCACGTCCGGTTCATCGAGCCGCCAATAGCAGATTGGGTCGGATGCCAATATTCGTTCCGCGTAAGAAATCATCTTTTTCTCCGATAGGTTCCGGTTAGTGAAGCGTGCTTGAGTCGGTCATAGCGAAACCGCCTGCCCACTGCGGATGGATTCGTAAACCGCATCACTCGTTCGCATATTTCCAAGGCTAAATTCGGGCGAGATAAACGGCTGTGCACCGGTTTCGAGACATTGACAGAGATACGTCAGCTGCAGTTCAAATTGATTCACCGGCGCAAAGTGATAGACCTCGGTGTCAAAGTTGTCATAAAAGACCTGGACGACTGCCGGCAAATCTTCCTTGGTCACGAATTCCGTTTCGCGGACACTCCGTTGGTCAATCGGCAATTCCATCCGAATCCAACCGCGCGTGCCGAGAATCACGCTGGATTGGCAATAGCCATACTGATAACTCGAGATCAGGGACGCAATCGCATTCCCCGGGAACTGCAATTGAATTGCCACCGAAACTTCGACGTCAGCTCCCTCCATATAGCTCCCTGTCGCGTACACCTGCACGGGTTCGGCATCCAGCACAAAACGCGCGATGTGAATCAGATAAGAGGCGGTATCAAAAACGGAGCCGCCCCTGCGCTCGCGATGATAGCGCCAATTCGTCTGACCAAGATAGCGCACCAATGGCGTGGACAGGAATGCCTGGACTGCTTTTACCGCTCCGATGCGCCCGCTGTCCACAATCTCTTTGACCCGATGAAACTGCGGTTGATAGCGGAATTTGAAGGCCTCTGTGAGGAGGACGTTGTGTTCACGCGCAACCGCAATCATCTCGGCACATTCTGCCGCGTTCATGCTGATTGGCTTTTCGCAAAGGATGGCGCGTACTTTGCCGGAGCGCGCGACGGCATTGCTCACACGCGCGTGATATGCGCCCCAAGTGCTTATGACGACGAGGTCCGGCGCTTCCCTCGCCAGCATTTCCTCCAGCTGCGTATAGCGCAGGGAGACTCCAAATTCATTTCCAAACCGCTCCAACGCTGCTTCCGAAATGTCGCAGATTGCAACCAGCTCCGCTTGCTTGACTTGATTGCACGCGCGCGCGTGATCGCGCGCGTTCTCACCTGCTCCTACAATGCCTACTCGGATGGTCATATTGATTCTCTCCTCTTTTGGCACTCACCGGCTGCTCGCCGGCGGCAGCGAGTCAAGCTCCTTCCATTGTTCTCGAAATCTCGCGGCACTCCACAAACACACTCGGTCGAGTTCGGCCAATGGCATTTGAGTGTAAGGCAGAGTGTGTAAATACGGGGGAGGACCATATTCAGGGGTAAAAGTTCCCGTGGCACGACCGCTGGCTCGCCAATGTTCATGGATTTGCGCCCACTGTTTTTCGTGCCATTTGCGCTGGGCGCGATATTCGGGCGCGGCAGGGTCGGGCACTTGTGGTCCTTGCTCATAGCCCACGCGCCCATGGATATGGAACGCACGGCGGCATGCCAGATCCAGGGCTTGAACCTGATCGTCGGGCAAGCGTTCGCACACGTTCACCCAGTGGCTGAAATCCGCGTTCAACTTGAGTTGTTCGAACTGCTGCATATAAAACAGCGTATCCCATGGTGAGAACAACAAGCGCCCGCGGTGCGTCTCGTGTGCCACAGGCAATCCGATTTTTTCCTCTGCCCGCAGTGCCGCCTCAAAAAAGCGACAGCCCTCATCGTGGGCCATGGAATCGCGTCCCGAATAGGCAATCGCCAGCAGCGGCTCCATGTCGGCGACCTCCGCCAGTGCCTTTTCAAATTCGCTCGCCTCTGTGACCGGAAGGTGTGCGATGAACTTGAGGCCGGCATCCGCCCGGTGTAATCGCCCGCGTAGCAGGTGCGGCGATATTTGTGGGCGCCAAAAAAGCGCTGATCCAGCCGCCCGTCTGGGAGTTGCGCGAAGTCACAGCCCCATTTGGCCAATTAGAGAATTGCGCCCGGCGCCTCTTGCGCCATGATCTCTACAGCCCGCGGGTCGGAGAGGAAATATCCTTCGCGAATTGTGTCGGCAAAGTGCTGCTGCCAACTATCTTCGGGGTCAACCGTTGCCAGCGCGCCGTTGATGCCGCCTGCAGCCAACACAGTATGCGCGTCCTTGCGCAATCGCTTTCCCACAATGGTCACTTCACAGCCCGCTTCATTGGCGGCAATTGCAGCGCGCAGTCCAGCCGCGCCAGAGCCAATGATTAGAACATTTGACACACTTGTACGATATGTTGGCACTATATTCACCTTTTTCTAAGTCTTCTCGGCCCCAAACAGCGAATTTTCCACGATGACCACAATAAGCCCTATAGGTAAGAGGACGTCTAACTTATTGTGCCTTGCCCACTTATGCGCAACCCTTTGGCTCCCTGATGAGAATTACCACTTCGCCAAATCAGAGAAACCTCGCACTAACTTGAGGTTATTTTTCTGCCTAATGCGTGAGCTGCCTGACCAACAGCAACTCCAAGGGTGTATCGCCAACCAACACGCGACCAAACACCCCCGGATTCCCTGCCCCTACCGATTCTGCGCTCGCGGCAAGCCAGCTGGTTAGCCGAATGCCCTTTACTGAAAAACCCTACCAACTCACGAGCGGCTTCGGAGATCTAAGCCGCGCAACCAAACCAAATTGCACAATGCCTCCAAATCGGCATCGGCAGTCCTAGCCATTCAGTGCGTTCCGCCAGCGGCTGAACTACACCTGCCTATGCTGCGCCGCGTGTGCCATTCCTCAGCGCAGGATTACCAGCCAGCACTCCGTTCCAGCCGCCGGCGTTGATACACAGCGACCAGCCTCATTCTGCACCTACTGCCTGCGTGTGTCCCCGGCTCACCAGCTGCGCTGCTCATCTCAAGGCGCAATCAGATATTCCAGCAGCCGGCCTCGATCCTCAATAACCTCGCCCGCTTAATTCAGCTGGTTTGAAGTATTGCATTGTTCGCTTCACTTCTCAATCGCCCCAGCTGGTTAAACAGATAATGGATCATGTGTTGAATTACATCGAACTATCGCGCCCTAGTTGAAACGATCAACAGCAATTAATTAAGATACCGCCCCACCCCACCTGTACACCGCACACCCGAGCGAAAAGCTTATGGCGCACTCGCACCGGTGCCAGATTCCAGTGCAGCGACCTTCAGTCCCCAAGCTTGCCGGTGCTTGATAATTGCACCTTGCGACTTGTAAGCCCTGTGAACAACGCGAGCCCGTCACTCGGACGGGTTTGCAATTCACTCACACAGCAATTCGGCTGCTAGAAGATGCCGCGTACAGAACTCTCAAGAAAATTCATTAATGGGCCCGGTACAATCCCAAACACCAATGTTACCGCAGCGGTAAGCCAGATGGTGAAGTTCAGCGTGCGCGGCAGCACGGCCTCGCCCAGGCCTTCTTTCATCCAAATCACCACAATCACACGCAGATAGTAGTAGGCGGAGATCAGAACTGTGACAACACCCAGCAGCACCAGCCACGTATAGCCGGCCTCAACCGCAGCCCGGAAAACGTAAAACTTAGCGACAAAACCAATTGATGGCGGCAGCCCGGTCAAAGAAAGCATGAAGAGTGTCATGGTTGCGGCCAGCGCGGCACAAACGGCACCAGCAGAGGAGGCTGCCGCCTAACTGCGATTGCCGAGGTCATATTTGCCTCACGGGTTGTCTTGCCAACTAAGCTCTAGTAAATGAGAAATATGCCACCTCCTCGCCGAGACCATAAAAAGACACATTTAGGTGAGCGGATATTGGGCCGACTACGGCGAGCTTAGCAAAAGTACCATTTGCTACAGCTCCGAGTACGATGCTGTGTGACTGTGGGACTCACATCAGATTTCTTGGTGAATAATCCTTTGTTCAGCGTTGAACATAGCAACCGATTCGCAATGAATTGCTTGGCAGGAACTCACAGTGTCTTTGTCTCCTTCATCCGCTGTCCTTTTGGGCACTGAGACACAGCACTTCCAATGACTCTTGATGCAGCACACCTAGACTGAGCAAAGGCTCAGTCTCGACTAAACCACATCCTGCTGGCAGTGTTGCCGGCTATATCAGAAAGGCTCAATGGATCAAACTGCCAGAAATTCTCGAGCAGCAGCGCAAGGTCACGTGCGTAGTCAGTTTCATCACCGAGGACAGGGTAATTCGATCCCCATTGCACACGCTTGGGCCCAAACAGGGACACCATTTCGCGATAGAACTCAACAAGTGGCGCATGAGGAAAACGACAAGCCATCGCGGAACCTGAGAGAGTCAATGAAATCCGAGGCAGCGAAGCGCACTCAGCCAGTTCTCGTCCGCGCACCAAGCTAGCATCAGCAACCTTTGGGGTCCCCATATGCGTGATCACGATAAGTCCGGAACCATGACCATGGGCGAGGACATCCAGAAGCTTGAGAATTGGGGCCGTGCCTTCGGGGCAGTAGAGTACAAGATGGAGATTGCGCTCCAGAACTTCTTGAGCGAATTCAGGTGCCGCTACCAACATTTCAGAGGTCATCCGAATTCCGCGAAACTCGCTTTGCCCGGCTATGTTAGCAAGTTGTTTGCGGGCATCTATATCGCCAGGGTTAATCATCGCTACGGCGATCAGAGAGGTTGGTCTTTGCTGCACTGCAGATCTGAGATAGGTATTATCAAATTGCCCTAATTGCTGCACTAAAACTGCTTTATCAACTGATGCGCTCGCCATGCATGCTAAAACGTCCTCAACTGGTCGAAACTTTATGTCACTACAATGGCTATAGGCGTCGATAGTCAAAGTTCTCACTCCTATTTACTGGTGATCTCAAGATTCAGTATATGATCCAACAGATCTACACTTCCAATCATATACCAATAATAATACTTACCCGACATCTGTCAAGCCCGTCAGGATTACAACTGCCACCCACCATACTAAGCATAGTCAGGAGCTATGCTTATCTGAACTCTATTTTTGCTTGCGATTTGCGCTTTGCTCTTGGTACAAATCGCGTCCCTGCTTTGAGCGCAGTGCCAGCAAATAGCAACTTGTGCAACGCTGTTAGAAGTAGCCCAGACTCTTGATTTGCGAGCTATGAGGACTATTCTTGAGGAGAACTCAATGATCATGACCAATGACCGCTACGGCATACATTCGCAAAACAGAAAACCAATCCACCTCGAGCACCGGATGTACCCGGATTAGCGCATTCAGGTGCAACTGCGGCCAGAAGCCGGGCGCGGGCGTGGAGCTTCACTGGCACGACAGCGACGCAATCTAACTCAATCGCAATCCTACCCGATCACGGTAGCCACCGGGGTCTTCACCCAAATAGGGGTAGTGCACCGTTTCCAGATGTTCCTAGTTCAGCAATATAGCCAACGTCACCCCTCTTGAACGGCAGCGCCGACCCTCCCACATCTTGGCCGAATAAGAGAAGTCACCGGAGCGAATCACCTCAGCTTTGCAATTCCCGGCGCCAAGAAGTCCGGCTCATTCGATCCATAACTGCGCTGCCAGTTCCGCTGGTTGCGCGCAGTGGAGTTGAAGGTCAGCTACACCATAGTGTAAGGGTACTTGGCATCAACGAAACATTACTAAAATGAAACGCATGGTCTCCCTAAAGGCAGAGGACCTCGAAATGGAGCTGTGCACCCACGATCCAACCATACTGCGGGTCCGCGCATAACGCCGCCAAAGCGACCTCTCCGGGAAGCACCGGGCTATGGCTAAGCGGTAGGTGCATGCGTCCTGAACAGTATGGCACTTGAGGGATACCCGCCCTCCTTTTACCAGCTTCTGCAAAGAAAAATGGCACTCAATGAGCCAGGGGTAATCGCGAGATATGTATGTGCCTACCGGAATTGAGATTGCTATCCTTAACACTTCAATGACTTAGGTAATCGAATACAGTTTTTACATCGATTTATTCTTCATAATATTCTTCTAAGAACAAAAAGCAATCCTGCACGAGTCCGCCAGCGCGCAGTCGAACCCACCATCGCCAGCTTTAAGGGTTTGGCCAATAGCAACGTCGCCGAATTGATTGCATAAAAAAGTACGCTTGACAGGTTGCGACACCGAGTACATGCTACTGGCAATGAAAGGCAATTATGTCGTTCCCTTTGCGCACATTTCCCTAAAACATCCGGGGTAAATTCAACGCACTCTTGATATCAAGGCATAGGGTAATTTCGTTCAAATGGTCAAGATGGCAGAAGAAGCACGGCAGTTCGTCGGTGCAACGTTTTTGACCCGGCAAGCAACGCGCCACTTTGGACCCCTAAGGTCATCTCACTATACGGACAATCATGTGGTTTTTCGCGAGTGCCAACGACCACATTCTCGTAGCCTTTCTCATTGAGACAAACGAGGCAGTCAACGACGCTGAGAAAATTGGCGCGGTGTCCAGGGTAGGTGAATTATTCATTGGACCAGCGGATCACTCTATTGCGTTGGGCAGAAAGCCGATCGGACCGCCCTCCCCGAACCTCAATGCACCAGTGTAGTGCGCATTACAAGGAGGGCGCAAAGCGTGTGGCGATTGTGCAAGGCGGAGCACGCCTCAGAAAGTCCGCAAGCAGCAGTGACAGGGCTTTGCCAGAGTTGCGAACGGACCTGACTTCTTCTTGCTACGCGGCGCCATAATAGTACCTATTAATGCCTTTTCACGTATTAAGGTTTGGTTGAAAAGGTCTGACGTGCACCGCAGCAGTGCGTCTGCCTGGGTAGTGGAAAGAACTGATTTTGGCTCTTGGCATCCAAAGGAAAGTGGCTTTCATCACAGGCTGCCCTGGCAACGGCATTTGCTTTTTCCCGCGCATATGCCAAAGGTATTATTGGAGATCTACAATCTCTAGCGAGGAAACCACAGTAGAGTAGATGGTAGCAGAGGGTGGAACAACCACTATTGCCTTGAAGTGTACGGTTGAGACCTGAGAGAATTTTATAGACACAAACTCAAAGGCAGTTTATCCATCCATGGAGTACAAAAATCACCAAGTCTTTGCGCAGAAGCGCGGACCAATCGTCAGAATTGCGGCGATGGACGCCGTTGCGTGTTATGGGGAGCGGTCCGCCTCCAACGCCGCCAAGAGCGATGTGGTGCAGCACTCTAGGTTCGCATCCCTTGAATACGGCAGCGAGGACATACGCATCAATGCTGTTTGCCCCAGAGCCCACTGCTGGGTAGGACTTCCTCGTCAGCCGTGATCAGGAACAGGAAAAGTCATGTGCGAGAAAACTACTCTTGGTGGCATCGGCAAATCGGACGGGATTGAGGCAGCGACATTCTGGTGACGGGTGCCCTCAACTGCGGCCGGGACGGCGGTGCCTCAATGCCGAATGCCATTGGCGTCCGTGGCCTCAACCACATCATCGAGGGGGTACGGCCGGCTCATTGGGTAAGCACCATCCGACAGGCGCTCGGTGACATACTCAGCGCCATCGAAATCATTTTCAGCTTGGTCGACCAAGCAGCCCCGACCCGGACACCCATTGCTTTCGATGCCGAAAGGCAATACGGCAGACCCTGAGATCAAAGTGAACTAAAAAAGTTTCCGGCGTGTAAGTCAGAAATCTGAAGGTTTGCCCATCGAGCCCCAGAAAATGAACAGTGCCGCGCGCAAAATCCGCGTCGCAGTTTTTGCGCGCCCGGCAGCTAGTATTTTGCGGCGCCATAGAACAGGGACATTTTTCCGATCCCTGTCCACTCTATTTGACCAAGACGCTCGGGACGTGGCTGTGGGACATGGACGGCAACGAGAAGATGATTTTCCCCGCGCTTTCAGCGCCGTGCTACTTGGCCAGAATTTTGCACCACTTCCCTAGATCTTTGATCGGACGCTCGCCGCGCACGGAATGTGTTTTCAACCGCCCATCAATCCGAGTCGGAGCTGCTCAAACCTAGCGTATTGTGCCGTCGGCGGAGCGGTTTGACTTCAGATGGACGGGCGCCGAGGCGCCCCACCCAGCCAATCGCAATGCCAAGTCCGGGTTCAGCGGCATCCCATTCTGAAATTTGATGGTAATTATCGTGGCTAGCACTACTATGTGCCATGGAGCATACACTTCGAACCAGCACTCGCGGAGCATTCAAACGATCCGACGCTGTTTTTGAGGTCGGCTGGGGTGATGCCCAGCGCGAAGCGCTGCATCGTCACCTGAGGAAACCAGGACATGGTCATGCTCCGGGCCACAACCGAACAGCATCGCGGCGACCTCGCCACCGCCATCATGGATCTGGTCTTCTTCAAAGTCGGCATCGTCATTCCCAAGCGGGGATTAGCTGAGGAAGTCCGTCGCATATACGAACAATCACCCGGTCCTGATCTTCCAAGTCGTCCCGACAGATTTTCGGGTCGGACTTGGCGGAGCGCATCAGTTGATCAGCGTGACCCAGACGCCACACCTATGGGAAAGGCGATCGCCCACCGCATGCCGATTTCAGCCATCGCAGGTAAAGCCGAGCTCATGGACGGCTACGCCCCGACCGGACACAACTTCTTCAACGGTACGTTCTACGGGCAGGTACTTTATGTTGCGGTCGCCAACAGAAACCCAAACATCCTCCAAGAAGACCTACAGTATGCGCGACCCGAGGCGATTGAGGCACGACTTCAGCCGGTTAGTGGCGCAGCGATCGAAGAAACCGGGGACGTGGTGACGATAAGGCCATTGGCATCCCTGTTGGCGGTCTACTTCATCCGTAAACCTACCCGCAGTAACTGCAACAAGGCAGATTTCGCCCAAGCTGAGAACCATCCCATCCAGACTGACTATAAGCGCTAGCCGCTCAGCACGGATTCTACATCCATCCTCAGGTCCTCATCCGAGGCTTCCTAAACGGTTCGCATACGGAGGTCGACATCGACAAAATTGTTGCTGCCACGCGCGATTTTAACTTAGCGCATCGTGAGATGCTAACTACCGGCCGATAAGAACCCTTCTCCGGTAACGAGCGAACTGATCGGCTATTGCTACGAAGTACGCGCCGCACCCGGCGAGACGGATTATTTCAAGGTGAGCACCGGTCTTCCCAACTACGACGTCCCAATTGTCCGCCTGATCAAGTCCGACAAGAATGGTCCGAGACTCTTAGGAGGAGGTTGCGTTTGCCCGCACCCATGCTGGTCACCTCAAGACCACCTATCCGGGGTCATTCGTTGTCATTTACGACATATTGCGGCTCCATCTCTCATGCGGGTTCACAGTACACCTCCGAATCTGGCCTACGACTCCCGAACAGGGGGTGAACAAGAGTTACTGGCGAGTTGGTCAAACAGTTGTGGCTTGGTCCTGCTGACCAGCAGAACCGGCCAGGCAATCCTGCTAGTCAGTGACAGACAGTCGGTGAGGGATCTCCCCCACCGAGGCGCTCCGACCGAGGCAATGGGGTAGCGTTTCAGCAAGCTTCGCTGCGGCAGGTAAGGTGTTGTGGTTGCTACAGATCCCTTGGTTGCGCTGGCCAATCGACGAGTTCGTGGACCGAGAAGTACGCACCGAGCTAAAGCTATCGGGTCCGACGAGCAATCACTCTTTTTAGTTGCTCTTGGAGCAGAACGCGGTGCCAACGGCCGTTTGGCATCTTATGGATCATACAACGGCAAAATCGATCGCTCGGCGATCTACTCTCGCGCATTCGCGGGCAAAGCTCTTGTGGCGATAGCCGGCAGCCCGAAACCCCATGACTTTGGGTCATCATAGAATTTGGCGCGTGACGCGGGTACGACAGACGCCAATGACTTAGGGCCTGCGGGTCTTCACGGACGCGCAATCAACATGCCAACACGCAACGTCACTGGACATGCGTGACTGGGGAGGACTACGACTTTAGGCGCGAGCCCGCCAAGTACGGCGCGATCCATGAAAAAATGAGGCCGATCTCGAAGACGCTGGCCGAGCAACGGACTTCACTTGGACCATTCCGGATAGCGCGCGAAGCGGGTTCTTAGCTGCGCTACTCCGCCGAGTCGAAAGTGAGGATCATATACCGCTCTGGAAGAGGCCGTCGCGGCCCAGAGCCGCCGCCTCTGCGAAGGCGATCGTCTTGGCGCCGACCTCTACCAAAATAGCCTATGCGTGCGAACGACTTAAGGCGTTGCCGGGCCCTGCCGGGGCATACCCCGACCGGCCAATGGTCCAAGACCCGCTTGATCATGTACTCGAGGCGCATCCAGAATAGTCAACTTCGCTCTATGACGTGCACAGCGACGGTAATGGTGTCTGTCACTCGACCCGCCGCCGACCGATGACCAGCATGTGCCCGAAATACCGGCAATGGTAGATTGTCGCTCGCCGCCATCTTGGCGCTCACCTCAATCAGATCGATTGGCTCGAGGCAAAGGGATTCGCTTGTGACGTCGCGACCGATCACGACCTGCATCAGGACGGCGGACGCATGATGTATCTCGGCGGTACCGGCTTATACCGGGTCACCGCAGTTCACAAAACACGCCCCAAATCATCGAAGTACGCAACAGTAATTCTGGCTTCTGCGTATGGAATTCGCCATGGGGCGAACTTGACCTCGCATCGACAGGCGAATTGGGAGACATGTGCTGTAATCGCGGTCAACCACCAAACGAAATCGTGGGAATCGGTTATTCCGCGATAGGCTATAACGCACCTACACCGGTATTTTTTGTGAGTAAGAAAGCTTCGATCCTCAAGCTGCATTCATCTTGAATGGAATTAGTGAAATGGCGGTTATTGGCAACTTCAGCTAGATGCTCGGCGGCGTAGCCGGCGACGAGATCAATCGGTTGAACGTCGACCTTGGTAGCCCGGCCCATGCACGACTTCTTGCCCGGGTCACCGGGCACAATCAAAGCGTTGAGATGTTTGTCCTTGAAGATAATGCCAAGAATTTCAACACCGTGCTCGTAGCACAAGCCAAGACCGTCAGCGCCGACATCGTCTATTTCGAGGCGAAGAATCACGGCGCCGTCTTTTCTGCGGGCGCGAGCTTGCGATGCGGCAGCCTGTCTTACAATGGTTTTGACGACAACGATCCCGGGATTACCGAGAATGTGCGCGGACGCTTTGTCGGTTAGGGCGCACACCGCGCTGTAGCAACTAGTCCGACTTTAGGAAACCGAAGGGTGCCGACCCCCACTTGAAAACAAGCAGTGGTCACCGAAAACAAACCGCAATGGTTGTGTCCTTACTCAAACCCAAAACTGTCCTTCTCGAAACAAACCACCATAACTCATCACTCAGTATGAGGTGGGCCTTACTGCAATAAGTCGTTCCAAAGAAACAACAACTAGATAAACCCGCCCTCTAACCCAAAATCAAACATCAAACTAACGAAGAATACCCTTTTTCACCAAGGTCTATAGGGTACCTGACCATGTGATTATTAGGGACGTGATACACAGCCACGGAAAGCAAGATAACCCTGTATCTCCATCCTGAAACGTTTGGGCACTCCGGCCAGTTACTTAATATCCACCTAAACGGATCAAAAGCCCGGCTCCACTGCCAAGATTAGAGCGACCAACTCACCTTGCCTCGCTCTACCAAATTCAAGAAGACCACTGACAAAAGCCCTCAATCAATTAAACACATTTTGCACTTTGTATAGAATGGGTAAATTAACCATTAGAACCTTACCCTCCGCCTACATCAAAAGACTACCTGCAGTGACAATTAAATTCTGACCCGTAACTACGGAAGCCTCTTCGCTAGCGAGGAACACAACAGAAGGCGCAACTTCGTCGGGTTCCAGTCGCCGGCCAAGTGGGGTAATGTCAGCCAAGTATTCTTCATGCAGTTTTCCCAACCGTTTCGAATCGAATAAGGTTCTTTGATCGCTTGTTGAGGAGCTGACAGGGCCGGGACTAATCCCATTAACGGTGATTCCGTCTCTCACAACCTCCGCCGCCAAAGATGCAGTGAAACCAATCAATCCATGTTTGCTTGCAGAATACGCACTACCGTATAGCAACCCAACTCGGCCAGGCACCGACGTTACATTAATAATCCTACCGTACTTACGCTTTAACATTCCGGGTAAAAACGCTTTACAGAGCATGTAAGGTACGGTGAGGTTTACAAGGATCGTCATATCCCATACGCAATCGTCGAACGCAACGACCGGTTTCGGCTCGAAACTGCTGCCGATGCTGCCAAGCCCCGCGTTATTAACCAGAATATCTAGATGGTCAAACTCGTGGTGGAATTGGTTGGAGATAATTTCAACACAACCTTCCTTGCTAAGATCAGCGACAATCGTAATGCAGCGCACGTCCATTGCACTTGCAAGCGCTCTAACAGACTCCAGATCCTCGGACGTCCTCGCGGTGAGAGCCAGATCAGCACCCTCTTTAGCAAAAGCCACGGCTATCGCCCTTCCGATTCCGCGGCTAGCACCTGTGACAAGCGCGATCCGATTTTTTAGTCTCATCTCAACCGTAATCTCTAATGTTATAAAAAATTGATGTGGCTAAACTCAAATTATGCAATCCATAATGGACCCGATTTAACACAACTTTACCGCGAAACATACCTCGTGCGGTGATGTAAACCACAGTGCTTTGCACTGCTGGAAGGGAAGATGTTCGACGGCTTACCGCACTTCATTTCTGCTTAGGTGGCAACTGCGTTGCGCGCTCATGCAGTACTAGTGAAGCAGCTCAATAGAGTTTAACTTCAACCCGCACTACATACGCAGTAGGGATGTGCACAATGCCTGCCTCCTCGGGGTGCAATTCCGGCGGTTGTATGTCCCACAAACTTCGTGCCACCAGCTTAGGTTAACATGTGGCATTGGTGCGTTACAAGTAAATGCGCATCATCGTTGTAGTGACTGCATTGGATATCATTTTGCAGATGAGTTCGACCAATATAGCGCGGGGCCTGAACACCACCGCAACCAATAGTCAAATGCCTTCGTGTCTCAGATCACTCTATCGGCCTACCAGTAACCCAACAGTGACCTTTGGGCACTTCAGGGCAGGCGATGATCAACGCCGCATTCGCTGTTGAAGCAGTCGCGCCGCGGCCCGAAAACTTCAGTACCCTTTCTGGCCTGCCTTTCTTACTTACCAAGTCCCTCCCTTAGTCACCACCAGACAGTGTCTAAACATGGAGGTAAATGGGTCGGGGGTTAACCCCGAGGGCCCCTTTTGAGCACATGTGCAATAGCCTGTTCCTAGCCAGCCAAAAGATTACCTTGGTTGGGCAACCTTCAGGTCCAAACGCAGTGTCACCGCATTTGCGGCTAAGGCACTATATACAGCATCCTTTCGCCTGCAAGACTCCGCCGTACATTTTCAGCGGCAATCTCTGAGCGACGCCCAAGAGTCTCCAAAGTTGCCGCGGCAAGGTGCGGGGTAAGCACAACGTTAGGCATACTCATATAAGGGTGGTCAGGCATCAATGGCTCAACTTCGAAGACATCTAGCCCAGCTCCGCGCAACAAGCCAGTCTTCAGTGCATCGATTACAGCCTCCTCATTGGTCAACCCCCCCCGGGCAACGTTAATGAGGATTCCACCAGGCTTCATTGCAGCGAGCGCAGGTCCATCAATAATCTGGCGAGTTTCATCCGTTAGTGGCAGGTGCAAAGAAACATAATCTGCCTCCGCCAGTACCTCATGCAACTTGTCTATTGCAAAACATTTCTCAACTCCCAATAAACTAAGAAATGCCGGATCAAAATCGACAAGGTCTAACGCCAGAACTCGTATACCAAATCCGCGAGCACGTTTGGCCAACTCTTGCCCACTCGCGCCCAATCCAATTATCGCCAATGTACGACCAGCCAATTCGCCGTTAAGGCTGTTGTAGAAATGTCCTGATTTCATTAGTGCGCGAGCAGTATTGCCATTCTTTTCCACCGCCAGCAGTAAGTACATCGCGTGTTCAGCTAGTGGGATGGCAGTTGTGGGGCCTGGCGTGCGAGCAACTATGATATGAGCGTTGCGCAACTCCATCAAATCTAGGTGGTCTAAACCATACCCAATCACTTGCCAAAATTTGACGCCGGCAGCGTGAGCGACCCTAATAAATTCCGACTGGGACCAACCTCCAATGTCAACCACAATTTCTACTCCAGCTAACTGTTGCTTCGCTGAGTTCCCGGGGTCAAAAAGAACCGAAGGGATAGACCCAAGTGCCTGTAGGAGGTAACTGTAGGCGGGTTCCAAGCTGGAGGCCGCTGCATGGACTACTAAAACTCGAGAGCGCGCGTTATTCACACGATACCTCGCTTGGCAGCGAGCAGCTCCAAGCCAGCTCCAGTTGCCATAAAACTGGTATCACCACCAATGCCAACAAAAGCAAAGCCAGCTAGTGCAGCACTCGCTGCCGCCCCACCAGTGGCTACCTGCAATCCAGTATGTTTGTTGTGCCGCTTACAGGCGGCAACAATGTTCTCCAAGGCTTTCTGCAGAGCCGGGTTTATACTTGCGGTCTTGGGAGACGTGCTGGTGTATAGGCTTGCCATCACTGGGCCCTCTCCCATACTGATAGACAAGTCATTTGGGCCCACATACACCCCGTCTAGTCCGGGGGTAGTCAAGATCTCATCTAGTCGTTCGAGGCCCGCAATTGATTCAATCATAGCAAAACAAAGCACTTGGGAATTTGCCCAAGCGCAATCTGCACCATAAGGCGACCAGTAGGGACCAAAGCTTCGATTGCCAGCTGGCGGGTAGCGACATGCATCTACCGCTTGACGAGCGGATTGCGCTGAATCGATCAGCGGGAAAATTATTCCTTCAGCCCCAGCATCAAGAGCGCGCTGGGCCCCAGAAAAATCATTGAACAACACTCGCACCAATGGTGTGGTTGCGAACTTCTGAGCCATCATGCAAAGAGATGGCAGATCAGAGAAAGTCGATAAGCCATGCTGCATATCAATAAAAACATAGTCAAATCCAGCGCTGGCTACCTGCTCTATCGCAAGCGCCGAGGGCAGCGCAGAAGCGGTACCGTATGCTGGGGAACCCGATTCGAGTAAACGACGCAGGTGATTGGGGTGTTGGGAGGCGGTCATTAGCGTTGCACCTCGCCCGAACCAGATCGGGAGGCGCAAAGTACACGCGCAACACGCCCCGGCTGCCCGCCCGAAGAGCGGCGCAGCTTCATTTGGAAATCAATTATGCGATCGCTCACCTGAGCCGGAATATAACGAATGCGAGTACCAGCCTCATTACTGCTACTGCCGATGTGCACCTGCGCCTCAGTCCGCAGGGCAACGAGGCGCATACCCAAGCTGCAGCACTGACCTTGTAAAATCATAGATTTCTCCTTATGACAATACAGTATACTCAAAATTTCCGAAAAGTAAAGTCCCTTTTTAGCAAACCATTATCCAATTCGAACTCATTGGTCAGAGACCCCAGTATTCAATATTAATTAGATTTTTCCTTCCAAACTAACCCAAACATTACCCAAGCTGGGAACCTGGCACGGGCATTCGTTCGCCTTTGCCCAAGTCTGCAACACTTATCCACCCGAAATCAGGCTGCGCTCCCATTAGCAGTTCTTCAGCACTGAGTCACAAGTTCGGTCCTATCAGCCCGGAGCTCGAGGACAATTTCAGAATAAATTTGTGTGGGCAGCGTCGTTTTCCGAGGTTTCAATTCGGCACTATAAATGACCTTACCCCTATCGACCAAACTACCTCCACGACCGCTGACTAATTTACCCAGGCGCCGCTGAGGTCTGCAGAACCGCCCCAAAATACGCGAGCATTCTTGCGGGAACCTGGCAGAGATTCTGGTGCGCGAGCGGAGCACGCTGCCACAACAGTACCGCCGAGCAGCCCGTAGTGCCCAGTGGGACACGCCGCGCCATCTCCATTACGCACATCAGCGCAGTGCCACCTTGATCAGTAGAAACGGCGACCCCACAGTGCAATCGCCAACACAAAAAAATCTCTTGCGGACTGATTGTATAAACTGTCTAAAACTGAGGAAGCAGACTTTTGACACGACCGAGGTGCTAGGGTTATTTCAGTGGGCATAACTGCCAGTCTCTGATCAGCCACATTCACAACCGTGAAAGCTGACCGTATACATTGCATCAAATGGCATCGTACTTATTAACCATGCCACGCCATAGCGGGCGGACCAGTCTGGCCAGCCTGCCAATCCGGTTGGCAACTGTTGAGCATCAAGCCGCTGGCAGCATCCAGCCACTGACAGGCCCAGTCGGACTGCACCTGAGCCACCAGCCCCAAGCTGCGCTAACTCTATCTGTGCAACCTCGGCAGGTTATCCATGGGAAGGTTAAGAACACTAAGTAGAAGTTTTGATAAAGCGTTCAGCCAGACCATTGGTCCTTGGGGTGAATGGTCTAGAGCGTATGTGGCTAAGGTCGGTGTACTTGGTGCCATTTGGTGGGGGAAGATGTTTGTGAAGCCGACGCGGGAGGCATCATCGATACAGTCTTGAACATAGTCCCGAGCTACACCCCAGCTATTGGATCGGCTGCTCCGATTGCGTACCCCATTAGATCGTGTCAGCGTCTTGATGTCGAGATGGATCAACTTTCCCTGATTTTCCAAACGTAGCGCCGCATCGGATGAGCTTGTTCGAGGTGCGAGAAGCGGAACAGCCTGACCTAACGCAGCACCTAGCTCACGGTACTCGATGATACGCCGGCCTGCAACGCAATGCCAACCGCGCAGGCGCTAGCACCGCAACGCGATGGTCATCTCGACCGCCTCTATGTCAATTGGCTAATGCAACTAATGTGGCCGCGATGAACGGTCGCACATGCGACGCAACCCTATTACCTGCACCGCCCGATCCACCGCACTACGATCATCGCAAATACACCATAGACGCGTATCGCTATAGCAATTTTGAGTTGCAACTCGCTAACCGACCGGGCCATCCCCTCTCGCCGCAGCGGAGTCAACCAAGCATTCTTAGGCATTTTCTTTCGGACGCTCCTGCGCGTCCGGTAGAAAGTACCTCCAGTCTCCCCGATCCCTCATGTAGACAACCAGTTGAAAGCCCATATCTAGCCACCTAACCAATGGCAGGTTTTTGCCGTGCACTGGTGCAGACCAAGTTCAGGGCTCGGCAAAATCAAGCAGTAATGGGTCGCCGCCATTCACCGACTCACGGTAGCGGGTAGGTGGTCGGCCTGCTGGCGCTGAGCAACGCAATGCTGGAACGCAACAACCAGACCGGCGCGCCGACTGGTCCTGACGGTCCATGACGATTAGTTGCGCGCAGGCACAGGGTTACCTCGCGCTGCTCTGCGGGCATGGCCGCAGGGAAACAGATGCTTTAGGTTGACGCACGTCCCGGGCCGCTAGGGGCTCGGCGCGGGCCGCCCGGTTTTCGTTGTCTCTGCCGTTCAAGCCTAGGGAGGCGGAACTCGACCGTGAGCTCATCGAACCACTGTACGACCTCACGGTGAAGTGGAACACCATTTTTCTTTCGATCCTGCTCCGCCTCGCTTTCCAACAGGCCCGGGTAGAGCACGCGCGGGTGGCCCGCGGCCGGCCGAGTTGTTCTCAGCGTGCTCAGCATCGCGTCCATCGTGTCTTTGAAGTCGTCGAGGCTCGTTAAGGCTGCGATGTTGATGGCGGCGAAGAACGAATGTTGCACCCAGGGTCCGCCGAGCATGATCGGCGCGGCGCCGCCTAGGACCGTGGCCAGAACTTCGACCATCAGCGCCAGACCATAGCCCTTGTGCGATCCTTGCTCGGGCGTGCCGCCGAGCGGGAGTAGCCAATAGTGATTCTGCCCGGGCGATGGCGCCTCCTTGGTGGCCGGTGTGCCGTCCAAGCCGGTGATCCACCCCGGCAGGAGCGGCACGCCGATGCGCTCGGCCAAGACAACCTTATTGCCGGCGATGGCGGAGGTCGCCGCGTCGAAGAGCAGATAGGGCTCGGAGCGCGCGGGCGCGGCGATGGCGATGGGATTGGTTCCCAGCCTTGGCTCCGCGGCGAAGGTGGGCACCACCAACGGCCTGGTAGAGCACGCGCACAGGCCCACCATTCCGGCGTTTGCGGCCAGGAGGGCGTGGTGCCCGGCGGCGCCGATGTGGCCGGCGTTGCGCAGGGTTACGATCCCCACGCCCGCCTGCTTCGCCTTCTTAATCGCCATCTTCATGCACCGCGGCGCCAGGATGATGCCAAGGCCCTGGTCGCCATCTAGGGCGGCGGTGGTGGCCGTTTCCTTGACCGTCTTGACTCTCGGCCGTGGGTTCAGTTCATGGTCCAGGTATTGCCTGACGTACACACGCAGTTGATTGGAAACACCATGGCTCTCCACGCCGCGCAGGTCAGTGGCCACCAGGGTGTCGGCGCCGGTGGCGGCGTCGCGCGGGGAGCAGCCCAACTTTTCTAAAATGGCGGCCGTCGTCCGGCGCAGCGAGGCCTCCGGGATCCGAAACGTGTCCCGCCGTGGGGCCTTGAAGCGTTCAAGCATCGGGCACGTCCATCCACTGGCGCGCCTCGGCCGAGCGCATCACCGCCTCCATCACCTGTTGCACGCGCAACCCGTCGAGGAAGTTGGGGTGAGCTGGGCGGCCCTCGCGGATCGCGCCGGCGAACTCGGCCGCCATGCGGGCGAAGCAGCCGCGCATCGGCGTGTAGTAGTCTGGGAGCGTGGCGAACTCGTCGACCAGCCGCGCGGGCAGCTCGACCCGCTTGGGCGAATTGTCTCCGCGGCGCATGGCGGTGATCGCGCCCGTCAGCTCATAATCCGCCCCCCAGCCGTGCTGAAAGGTGAGCGACCCCTCGGCGCCAAAGAGGTCCACTTCCATCCGGGTGCGCGCGACATGCGCCACCGAGCTGGTGTTGAAGACCAGCGGCGCGCCGTCATCCAGCTCGCCCACGAACACACAGACGTCGTCCACGTCCACGCGGGCCAGGCCGTGCCCCTCCGGCGTGGCCCGCTCTGGGATCGCCGTCGCCAGGCTGGCGGATACGCGCCGGATGCCTCCCAGCCACCAATGGATCAGGTGCAGCATGTGTGAACCGATGTTGCCGAGGGTGCCGCTGCCCGCCTGCTGTTTGTCGTATTGCCAGCGCATCGGGCCGTACAGATCGCCCCAGCCCAGCACGTAGAACCGGGCGTTGACGTGCAACGGGCGGCCCAGGAAGCCGCTGGCGATGATCTCTTTGACATAGGCGGCCGCCGGGAGGAAGCGAAAGATAAAGGGGACGAAGTGCCGGCGCCCGAGCTGCTCAGCGCGCTGATACATCTCCTGCGCCTGGGCAGTATTGAGCGCGAGCGGCTTGTCGCACAGCACATGGCGGCCGGCCTCCAGCGCTTGCAAGGTCATCGCGTGGTGCAGATGGTTGGGCGTGGCGATGACGACGATGTCGAGCGGCTCCTCGGCCAGCATCGCCGCGTAGTCTGTGTAGACGTGCGAGATCCGATAGCGATCTGCCACGGGCTTGACCCGCGCCGCCGTGCGCGCGCACAGGGCCGTGACCTCGGCGCCCGGCAGTTTTTGAAAACCGGCGATGTAGCCCGCGCCGATCCCGGCCCCCACGACTCCGATTCGCAATGGGTCCATGAGCTCTCCTCCCAGTGTAACATGGCGCCACCAGCGCGCTCCGGCGCGCCAGAGGGCAAAGGCCGCGCTTCAATAAACGAACTTCTCCTGACCGGCTCACGCTTACAAAGCCAGAAAAAGCCCGCCCAGGAGCACGACCCCGCCGATCGCCTGGCGCACGTCCAGCCCCTCCCGCAGCAGCAGCAGCGATAGCGCCAGTCCGATCACCGGCAAAAGATATTGATACAGCGCCGTGCGGATGGCGCCGATGCGCCGGACGCTTGAGAGCCAGAACAGCATGGCGATGACGGTGGCAGCCACGCCGCTGTACGCCAGCGCGGCGTAGGCGGGCCAGGAGATCGCGGTCCAATCCTGGCGCATCCACGGGCCGATGGCCATCGGCGACAACATCAGCGCGCTGCTGGTGAGCGCGTAGGTTTGAATCTTCAACGGCGAGTACGTTTTCAGGAAATGCCGGCTCAGCACCACATAGCTGGCTCCCGTGACGCCGCTCAGCAACAACAGCGCGTCGCCCAGCAGCAGGCGTTGGTTCGGATCCCCCCATCCGGCGCCCGTCAGGATCCACAGCCCCGCCAGGCAGAAAGCCACGCCGATCCAGCCTGTGGGCTGAAGGCGACCATAGCCCATGACGCTGGCGAGGATGGCGGCGAACACCGGGTTGAAGCCCTGGAGGAGCGAGGCGTGCGTGGCCAGCGTCAATTGAAGCCCGCCGTGGAACAGCAGTTGAGCCAGTCCAACGCCAAAAAGCCCCAACACCACCACCGGTAGACGGTCGGCCGGGCGCAAGCTGACGTCGCGCTCCAAGAGGACGAGCGCGATGAGGGCGACGGCCGCCCCAAGCCAGGTGCGTAACCCTGAGAAGACCAGGAGGTCCATCTCCCCCAAGCTGAGCTTGCTGAGCGGGATGTTCACGCTCCACAGGAGGACGGCCAGCAGGGCCGTACCATCCCCGTGGCGGAGATACCCCACCAGGCGCGACACGCGGCCGTCAGCCTCGGGTTCCACTGGCGGGCTCATGGCGCGGCCCGCCGCGGCGCTCTCAGCTGGATCGGGTGGGCGCGGCGAGAGATCGACAAGAGCGGCCAGGCCTTCATAGCCGAACCGGTCGCTTCTTTCGGGCCGAGGCGAGCAGGTTGCCGGTGCAATTGAGCGCGCTGAGCGTCAGGCCGCGGCTGGTGATAGCGGCGGCTAACTCGGCCCGCGCCTCGGCGCTGTGCCGAAGCCGCGCCAGATTGCAGTGCGCCACGTGCGAGAAATTGCCGGTGCCGTTCTCCACCTCTTCGATCCCCTGCGCAGCAATCCAGTCGAGCGCGGCGGTGAACCTCAGGTCCGGCCGACCGTCGGTGAATAGCCCGATTTTCATGGGTCTCTCCCTGGTGGTTATCCCAACCCAATTTCGCGCAGGTAGGCGCGCGTGCGCTTGGCGATGGGCAAGGGCTTGTCAAAGGGCGCGGGATACATGTCTTGCTCGACGACGGCCCAGCCGTCGAAGTTAATCTCGCGCAGCACATCGCGCAGAGCTGGAAAATCCACGCTCCCGTTGGCGGGCTCGCAGAACACCCCCAGGTCGACGGCTTTGGCGGTCGAGAGGCGCTCAACCTGGACCCGGGCCAGCACTTCGCGCTGGACGGTCTTCAGGTGCAGGTAGGGGATGCGCGCGTGGTGGCGCCGCATGAACGCGACCACATCGTAGCCCAGATAGGCCAGCCAGCCGGTGTCCAGGCAGAGCGCCACCAGGCTTGGGTCGCTCTGCGCCAGCAGGGCCTCGAGCTGGTCCACGTGCTCGAGGCACGAACCCGCATGGTTGTGCACCAGGACGCGCAGACCGAAGCGCGCGCGCGCCAGCTCGGCGATCTGGTGGAGGGTGGCGATCATCTGCTGGTGCTCGGCTTCGTTCAGCCGGGCGGGGCGCGTCAACTGGCCGGCCCGGTCGGTGTAGGCGTCGGCGATCAGCACCAGGTGCCCGGCCCCGAGCGCGGCCAGGCGCTCGCCCACGGCAAGAAGCTGCGCCTCGATCTCCGGCCAGGCCGAGGCGGCCTCGAAGCAGCCGTGAATCCAACCGGAGGCCACCTTCAAGCCGCGCCGCAGGACCTCGGCGTGTAGAACCGGTGGCATGGTGGGCAGATAGCCCGGCGGCCCGAGCTCGATCCACTCATAGCCAGCCTCGAACACCTCGTCGAGGAAGCGCGGCCAGGGTACCTGATGTGGGTCGTCGGCGAACCAGATGCCCCACGAGTCCGGCGCCGTGCCGATGTGGATGTTCATACTGCCGCACCGGGCGGGAGGCCGAGCAGCCGCGCCGTATTGCCGCCGAGGATCAGGCACTTCTCCTCCGGCGTCAGAAAATCGCAGTGCAATCGGATGAAGTCCACCGCCTGCCGGTAAGTACACCAGGTGCCGCCAGCAAAGGGCATATCCGAACCCCATAGCAGCTTCTCCACTCCGGCGCGCTCGCACAGGCGCTTCACCAGCTCCTGGCCCTGGGGGAACGGGTAGTCCGGCCACTTGGCCGGGATCAGAACCTCGGCGTAGATGTTCGGGCGCGCCAGCAACTCCCAGACCGGCTCGGGGATGCCGATCTTGTGGATGATGGCGGACGGCACCAGGCCGTGTGTGATGACACTGGGGATATCCGGATTGACCTCTGCCCACCGGGCCAGCTCGGCCACCCGCTCAAGAAAACCGGCGATCCGATTGGCGCGGCGCGCGTCGAGATACCACCACAGCGAGAGGTCCAGCTCCCGCACCTTGTCCCACAGCGGCTTGAACCGGGCGTCATCGATGTGGTCGACATAGCCGCGCAAGGAGAACAGTTCCACGCTGTAGTACAGACCCCGGCAGTTAAATTCGCGCACAGCCCGTTCCAAGCGGGCCAGCTGGTCGGGCTGATCGGCGTCCGGCTCGCGGATCTGGGCCAGGCCGATAAAGCGGCCCGGATAGCGCCGCATGGCTGTGCCGTAGTAAGCGTCAATGTCTAGGCCATACACGTGATCGCTCTGCAGCACGCCCACGTCCACGCCTGCGAAGTCCATCTCGGCGATCATGCGCTCCGGGGTCGCCTCGAGGTTTTCAAGGCCGGGCGGGTAGAGCTGGACATAGTAGTCCTCGCCGCCAATCGTGAACTCGGCCTGGCCGTACCGCCCCATCCGGAAGTTGATATCGGGCATCGCATCGATGCCGTCCCCGGGGAAGTTCAGCAGCGGCTCGGAGACCGGCGCGCCATCGCGAAGCCGGCGGATCTCGGTGAAGTCGCGGATGTGATACTGCCACAGGCGCATCGTCAGGGCCGCACTCTCCGGCCCTGAACCGGTCCCAAAGCGCGGGAAGATGTGGGAGTGCGCGTCGATGACCTTGGTCCGCTGCTCCGGCGGGGTGGCGTCCTCATAGCGCCAACCGCCCCCAAAAAACGTCATCCGTCGCTCGGCAGTCATGTCAACTCCTTGTAGAGAATGGCCTGGCGTGCTTCATGCCGGCTCAGCTCCCATGCCAGACGTTACCCTGTGGGTCGATGCGGCTCACCCGCCGCCGGCCGGAGTACAGCACCGCCTTGAGCTCCACGCTGCGGCTTTCCCCCGGGCCGACCACTAGGTGGGTGCTGGTCTTCTGGATAACGGCCGGAAGCCCGTGGCCGGGGTAACTGCTGTTGGGTTCGATGGCGGTGACATAGGCGGCGCCGAAAAACGGAAACCCGCGCACGCCGCCGGTCTCCTGCCAAAAACACGCATACGGGAACTGGCGGCCGTCCCACACTAGGCCGGCGCCAAAGCCCAGGGCCGGGTTGGTGATCGCGTACCAACTGTGCTCGAAGTCCTTCAAGAACAGCACGCGCGAGTGGCCGGACCCAGGGGCCGGCAGGCGCGAGAGGTCCAAGGGCTCGCCGCGCCGGTCGGCGATCACCGGCCAGCGCCCGGCCTGGCCGAGGGGGAGGTCGTTGCCCGGCACGTCATAGCAGTCGTCGGTCTCGATCAGGCGCGCGCCGGTGTCGATGACGCTGTCCGGCGACACGAGGGGCGCGCCAAAGGCCGGATGATGGCCCCACATGCAGTCCATCGCGTCGGGGCCATCGTTGGTGATGGTCTCGCGGATCGACAGCACCGGCCGATGGGCATCGAGCGCCATCTGCCGCTCGATCCGAAACGGACTTTTGAGCAAGGTCACGCCGAGGGTGACGGACGCCCGTGCCTGATCCACGTCCACGGCGCCAACCTGCCAGCCGGTCCGGGCCGCCTCGCCGTGAAAATCGAGCGGGGCGCCCTCGTGTTCCACCGCCGGGCCGAAGTTGGGGAAGATGGTCTGCAAGCCGCCGCGGTAGTGGGTGATCCACACGGCGAGCGAGTCGCCGGCGGTGGGAGGCCCGACGCCCGGCTCGCGCGGGGGCCGCGGCGGCTTCCACAGCACATCCACACCCTGAGGCTTGTACACCAGGGTGTGGATGTCCGCGCCCTGGTCGAGCAAGATGGTGGTGGAGAGCCAGTCGTTCTCCAACACCAGCGCCCGGCAGGCGCGGCCGACGATGGTCTCGGTGAGGGTGGGGGGCGGCACGCGGGAGGCTCCTCGCTAGATCCCTGGCACGTAGCCGCGGCCCCATTGCTCTTTGCGCGGCTCGCGGAAGTCGCCGGTGAGTGGCATGATCGCACCCTGGCCGCCGTCAAAGGACAACGTCTGCCCGATGATGTAGCGCGCGTCATCGGAGGCCAGGAAGATCGCCAGCCGGCCGAGGTCCCGCGGCTTGCCGATAAAGCCCGCCGGGATGGCGCTGGCCGAGGCGGATTCGTCGAAGTCCTTGAGGACTTTGAGGTGGTTTTCCACTAGGATCCAGCCCGGCGCGATGGCGTTGACGCGACTGCCCTTGGGCGCCATCTCCAGCGCCAGTACCCGCGTAAAGGCCACGATCGCCGCCTTGGTGCCGGCGTACACGGTGTGCTCGGTCATGGCGTAGAACGCGTGGTTCGAGGCCAGGTTAATGACCACGCCATCTCCCTGGGCGGCCATCGCCGGCGCGGCGGCCTGGGTGACAAAGAACATTGCGCGGATGTTGACGTTATAGAGCAGGTCGAACTGCGCGACGGTCACCTGCTCGAACGGCCGGTTCATGGTGATGCCGGCGTTGTTGACCAGCACATCCAGCCCGCCCAGATACTCCTGGACCTGCGGGACCAGCGCCTTGACCTGGGCGATGTCATTGAAGTCAGCCTTGAACGCCGCCGCTTTCCCCCCGGCGCTCCGGATCTCCTCGACGGCCGCGAGGGCGCCCACCGCGTCGTGGGGATAGTGCAGGGCCACTGCTGCGCCCTCGCGGGCGAACTCCAACGCCACGCCGCGGCCGATGCCCGTGTCAGAGCCGGTGACAAGCACGCGCTTGTCCTGCATCCGTCGCATGTCAGTCATGGGCTTGCTCTCCTGTTTCTGAAAGTAAGTGGCGCAGATAGGCGAGGTTGTGCGGCATCGCCACGCGCGGATCGGCCTCGCCCTGGTACTCGAACAGCAGGCGGCCGTCGTACTTCAGGCGCCGCAGCTCTCGCACGATCAACGGGATGTCGATCACGCCGCGATCAAGGTCGCCGCCGGCGTACAGCTGTCCGTCATCGGCGGCGAGGGCGCGCGCAGCGCTCTCCCCGGCGGCCAGTTGGCGGCAGTTCTTCATGTGCACGTGCACGACGTAGGGCCACATCGCCTGGAGCGCCTCAAGCGGGTCCTCGCCCACAAAGACCGTGGCGCAGGCGTCGAAGATCAGCCGGAAGGCGGGCGAGGCCACCGCTGCGCACAGGTCCCGGCAGTCCGCGCCGCGGCCCATCAACGGGCGCAGTGGCGGGAAGTCGATGTTCTCGGCCAGCACCGTGACGCCGACCCGCTCGGCATGCTCGGCGCATGCGCGCAGCCCCTCGGCCAGCCAGCCGCGCTGCTGAGCGAGCGGCGCGTTGCTGGGCTGGGTGGCCGCGACCAGCATGGCGTAGGGCGCGCCCAAATCCGCTGTCCGGTCGAGCAGGGCGAAAGCGGCATCCAGGGCAGGCCGGCGCTCGGCCCCCGGCACGATCAGATCCACAAAGATGATGTAGCTGGCGATCGGTAGACCGGCGTCGGCGGCCAGGGCCTTCAGCCGCGCCGGCGAGTAGTCCTCCCAATAGCCGTGCATCAGCTCCACGCCGGCCAGACCGAGCGAACCGTAGAAGGCGATCGCCTCCTCGCGCGTCAGGTAGCCGGGATCGGGCTTGGGGTGAAAGAAGCGCTCCTTCAGAGCCCAGTCCGAGTTGTAGTCCACGCAGGTGAGTCGAATCGGCATGGGCGTCTTCCTCACGTCAGGCCAAACTGCGCCAGATGCTCACGCGACCGCTGCATCGCCTGGTGGATGGCCTCCAGCGGCGGACCCTCGCCGCCCTGGAACTCGACCTCGACGCTGAACGGGCCAGTGTAACCGGCCTGCTGAAACATGGCCATCAGCCTCCCAAAATCCACATGGCCCGCGCCCAGCGCGGGGAAATCCCAGATGCGCGCGCCGCCGACCTTGTCTTTGAGGTGGCAGTGCGCGACGAGCGGCAGCGCCTCCGGCAGGTCGGCCTCGGCCGGGACGCCGGCGAAGTACTCGCTGTTCGCGGTGTCGTAGTTGATCCGCACCGCCGGATGGTTGACCTTTTCTAGGAGCAGGCGCGTCTTCAGGCCCGTGCCGGTGAGCGTGCCGTGAATCTCAATCCCCATGATCACTTGGCGGGTCGCGGCCTCGTCCGCAAGCCCGTGTATGCCGCGCAGGAAGGCGGCCTCATCTTCATCTTCGTTGGAGGGGCCGCCGACGGCGGTGTTCATAATCCCCAAACCCAGCCGTTCGCACAGCCGCAGCGCCCGCTGGGCGACCTCCTGTCCGGCAGGGGTAGTCAGGTCCGAATGCGCGCTCAGGCTGATTGGGATCAGGCCGGCGGCATTCAGTTGGCGGAGGAGGCCGTTGAGGGTCCGCTCGTCGGCGTTGAGCGGCACGTGCTCAACTACACCCGGGATTGCCGCGAGCTCGACGTGGCGATAGCCTGCGGCAGCAATGCCATCGAGGGCGGTCGCGAGGCTGTGGCGATGGTAACTGCCGGTGTTTGCGCTCAAACGGTTTTGCATAGCGCCGTCCTTTTTGCTCATTGCGGTGCTTCCGCGCGCATCTGGTCGAGGGCTTGGCGCGCGGCGCCTGCCATGAAGCCCAAGTCGCCGCCCAGGGTCATCCACTTGACCCCGCGCTGAATCCATTGGCGCATCGCCTCCGGCCCGCCGCCCACCGCCACGCTGGCCCACACGTCCGTGGCGCGCGCCTTGGCCACCACCATCTCCATGGCCTGCACAACGGTGGGATGATCGGGTTGGCCCATCATCCCCATCGACCCGGACAGGTCGTTCGGGCCTACGAGGACTCCGGTCAGGCCGGGCGTCACCAAGATCTCATCCAGATCGCGCACGGCATCGATGTGCTCGATCTGGATCATTACCAAGATAGACGCGTTGGCCAGGCGGCAGAACTCAGGGCCGCCGAGCTGGCCGAAATTCGCGGGACGGCGGGGGCCATAGCCGCGTATGCCTTCGGGCGGATACCGGCAGGCGGCCACCGCAGCGCGCGCCTCGGCCGCTGTTCGCACCATGGGCACGATCACGCCATCGGCCCCCATGTCCAGAACCGGCTTGATCAGCACCGGGTCATTCCAGCGCACTCGCACGATACAGGCGGCCTCGGCCCCCCGGGCGGCCACGATGTGCCGCTCGATCGTCTCCAGCGAGAAGGCAGTATGCTCCATCTCGATCCACAAGAAGTCGAAGGCTTGGCTAAGGATCTCGGTGACGGTCGGGTCGCTGGAGGAGATTAGGGCGCCGAGACACACCTGTCCGGCGTGGATCTTGTGTCGGAATTTGTTGGCGTTTTCCATGAGTTGCTCCTTGCCGATTAGCGGCGATAGATCCGATGATTGAACTCCCGATAATAGTGGCCGGCCGCCTGAAGTGCAGTTAGGCCCGCGCACGGGCGGCCTAGCGTAGGCGGCGCGCGTCCGCGGGAGGCCCAAGCCTACTCTCCATGGACCAATTTGACGGCCTCCCCGCTCCGCGCGGAGCGGTAGGCGGCCTCCAGCACGCGCACGCCCATCAGCCCGTTCCGCGCCGCGCAGGCGGGGGGGGCGTCGTGGACGACGCAGTCGACAAACCGATCGATCTGGGCGGCGTACATCGGCGCGGTGATGTGCTCGGCCGCGGCCGGCCACGCTGGACGAAACACTCCCGGGACGCCGCTCAGCGCACTGCGGACCTCGGCCGGGAACGTCCGGGCGTAGCCCTGGACGCCAAACAACTCCAACGCGCCGTGCGGGCTGGCGGCATGGACGTGGCGCCAGCCGGCCTCAAGCTCGGCCACCATCCCATTGTCGTACTCGATGATCACGGTGGCCGTGTCCTCCACCTGGATCGGCTGAAAGCGGGTTCCGATCCGAGCGAACACGGTCACCGGACGCGGCTGGTCATCAAACACATAGGAGATGGTGTCGATGGAGTGGATGCCGATGTCGGTCAGGGCGCCGCCGCCGGCGAACTCAGGCTGCACGAACCAACTGTTGGCTGGCGGCCCGGCGCCGGCCAGCACGGCGTGGGCGCGGACCTTGAAGATGTCGCCAAGCGTCCCGGCCGCGACCACGGCGCGCAGGCAGGCGTACTCGTGGCTGCTGCGCCAGGGATGGGCGACCACCAGCTTGCGGCCGGCGGCGGCCGCCGCCGCCAGCATGGCCGCGGCCGCGGCCCCACTTATTGCCAGCGGCGGCGCGCCCCGCACGTGCGGGCCGGCCCGC
>SXGQ01540996.1_pt1 | contig 41718 bp, 41 predicted proteins | sample 3178371 | NCBI WGS metagenome assembly SXGQ01 (sample SAMN11356859, study PRJNA531348) | freshwater metagenome | isolation source: freshwater sample F1-20 | place: China: Fuxian Lake, Yuxi | collected 2017-12-25
CTACAACATTTAATAGAATAACTTATACACATCAATGTCTTCTGGTGCGCCGCATAGATTAATAGAGAAGAAAGGTAAGCAGTTATCTAAATTTTTAGGAATAGATTCTGTGCCCAGTACTCAGCTAATTGCTAATATACAATCAAGAATTAACAACCCTATCTTTGAGCTCAGTATGACCGATTATGAAGCCATGTGTGGTAATAAAATGATGGTTAGAATGATGTCTAAAGTTATAGGTTGCGAAGAGAAACAGCTCAAAAAGTTCTGTAAATATATCAATGTCTTCGCGGAGAATATCGAGTCATCTCCAAAATATATTAAGAACAAAATGAAGGTAACGAACGGCATTAATGCATCAAAAAGGAGAGGAAGTCTTCGTGTATTACCAGATGATATCCTTGAAAAAATAGTAGAGAAATACAAGACCATTTTCAAAATAAAATATAAACTAAAAGACTGGATACCTCCTGAGAAATTAAATTTTTGGGTTTTATCACAAAATCCAAATGCAATAGATTTATTAAACGCAAATCAGAGTAAAATAAAATGGAATTATTTATCAAAAAATCCAAATCCAGAAGCTATCAAATTATTAAAAGCTAATAAAAATAAAATAGTTTGGGAATTTTTATCGGAAAATCCAAATCCAGAAGCTATAGAATTATTAAGAACAAATCCTTCAAAAATAGATTGGGGATGGTTATCGGAAAATCCAAACCCAGAAGCTATAGAATTATTAAAAGAAAATCAAGATAAAATAGATTGGGATGCGTTATCAGCAAACTCAGGTGCTATAGAATTATTAAATGCTAATCGTAATAAAATAAATTGGGAGATGCTATCTGCAAATCCCGCGGCAATGGATTTATTAAAGGAAAATCCGGATGAAATAGATTGGGGCGTTTTATCATCCAACCCAAATGCCATGGATTTGTTAACAGCGAATCCGAGTAAAATAAAATGGAGATATTTATCAAAAAATCCAAACCCAGAAGCTATAAAATTATTAAAAACAAATCTCGGTGAAATAGATTGGTACCTTTTATCGGCAAATCCTGCTGCTATAGAATTGTTAAAAGAAAATAGAGCTAAAATAAACTGGAATTATTTTTCAGTAAACCCAAGTATATTCGACGAGATATTAGAATAATTATAATATGAAAAAATAATACAATCCGATAACGGAACACACCCTCAGCGGGGCTCGAACCCGCGACCACTTGGTTAAAAGCCAAGCGCTCTACCGACTGAGCTATGAGAGCGTAGGTAAGTTACCCATAGTAATATATGGCCTAATTCTTATATCGTTTTATTATGACTAAATAAAATAAACCAATTCTGTTCTTCCCACGTAATCGTATAATCTATATTGCTTACTTTTACATTACTGGCTAATTCCCGAATACTATTGTAATCATGGATATAATAGTACCTTTTTATAATATTCTCATTATTCAATTTCCAATCAACATAATTAGCTCCAACTGCAAAATTACGACAATCGCTCTTCTCTGTATTGAAGCCATTGAATTGTTTTTCCATAGACCAAAAAGATACCAGTAGTTTCCCATTTTCACATAAGCAACTACATAGATTACGAATAGCAGATATTTGATCTTCCAATGTTTCTAAATGATGTAGGACAGCAATTGATATAATTTTATCATATTTTTTTTCCAATTTTAAATTTAAGACATCTTGATAAAATACATTTAGCCCTTTATGATGGCATATATATAACAGATTATCTGAAATATCAAAACCTTCACAATTATAACCAAGAGTTTTAGCATATATCATATTTTTACCATTGCCACAACCACAATCCAATAAGTTTTCATTAGAACCTTGACTATCTAATAGAAATTTCTTCACATTATTCCATATTCTAACCCGCGAATTATCAAACGAATCGCATATAATATCATATTGATTTGCTATATTTTTATTATGCGCGTTCATATACATATAATAATATAAGTAATATTCTTATATATTACACTATAGTACTTTTTTAACTCTCATTATTAGTAATAATATATGTATAAATTAACTTAGTAACGGATTTTTTTATTACTTATATACAAGAGGACAAGTTTTAGCAAATACTAATGATTTAAGAAATCCTTACAATAAGGTAACTGAGAAAACTATGCGTAATTTATTAAAAAGTAGAAATTTAAATAATACTCATACTCCTCCTAATAATCATCTATTAGCTCATCAAACTTATCGATATTCTCATGTAGCTTCTCATTTAGCTTCTAGTGCTCCTTCTCAAACAACAGAAAAAAGAAGAAGAGAAGAAGCAGAAAGAATAGAAACAGAAATAAGGAGAACAAGGAACGAAACATTAAGAAATGAAAGAACAGTAATGAGCAGAAAAAGGAGAGAAGAAAGATAAAGAGAATATAGAGAAGAAGAAAATCTACTTTCTGTTGCTAATACTCCAGTAGCTAACAACGATAGAGATACATCTCATGACTTTAGTGTTAGAACATATAATAAAGCTTATACAAAAATGTTAGCAGATGAAAACAAAGTAGCATCTAATGCTGATACATTAAATACTATGATTTTACGAATTGAGGCAGATCAGAAACATCCATTTGGAAAGAATTTAGTTATTGTTGGTGGTAAAAAAACCAAAAACCAAAAAAACTAAAATGATGTAATATCTATTAATTTATATAAAACTATAAAATTATTTAATTTACATCATTATATTTTTAACTTCTCAAATTCTCTAACTTTAGATTTTACACTACCTTTATAAGGTTTTATTTTTTTGTATTTGTCTGGTAATTGTTTGAATTGTTTGCCTGTACTTACATCAAAATAATTAAGATCCTTCCCTTCAGACCGACGATTAGAAGGAACATGGACATTAAGACCCGGTGGTAATGTCCATCTTGTTTCGCCTGTTTCAGTATTATAATAATACAATTTGTTGTGTGTATTACTAATCCTACTAACCCACACATCGTCGTTATAAGATGTGTTATTTGGAGCAGGTCGTATTTCACCATCTACTTGAGTAGTAGTATCTAAAAAACCTAAATCGGCTGTAACGGTGGGACGATTTATACTTCTTTTAGGATTTTTACAATTTAAACCAAAACATTTAAAAAAACCTCCCTTTATTTTCATTTTTTTCTGCATTTTCTTGATATATACCGATAATAACACAAATTCTCCTTTGCTCTTTACATATTCGCGTTTGCTTTTGGTTTCATATAGATACATCTCTTTTTACTGTTAATAATATCTGTTCTAATTTTTTTATAATTTACTACTTTATTTGCCATTATACCTTTTCTATAAAAATAAAAAGATTATTATTTATAATTATATAATAAGAAGGATGAGTTATAGTGGCAGCAAATATTACACTCCATTATCAAACATGAGCAATGGAGTTATAAAATCTAATTCGAATAAATCGAATAATTCGAATAAATCGAATAAATCGAATAAATCGAGTAAATCGAATAAATCGAGTAAATCGAATAATTCGAGCGAATACTATACGCCATTATCAAGAGATAGTAAATCTATAACATCTAAAAATCTCTTTATTACTGATAAAAGAATTGAAAAAATTCAAAAGTTTTTACAAAAATATACTTTGGATGATAAATATACACTGGACAATCGAGTCAAATATTATAAATATCTTTTAAATTATATTAAAGACATTAAGCAAAAAGAATGTATCAAGAAGTATACCAAAGATAATATTACGAAATATTCAATAGCCAATAAAGTATTTTTAATCAAGAAGATAGGAACTGAAAGTATCAATGGTGTAATTTATCTTGCCGTAATTAAGAATATATTAGGTGGGAATTTATTGGCCTGTAAGATAATGCCCGTCGATAAAGATAATTATAAAGAGATAAAAATTATGCAACATTTGACCGATAAAGTTATTTCAAAGAAAAAATCCAAGCATTTTCTTATAATGTATAAATACATAGTATGTCGGAAAATGAGTATATTAGTAATGATTAAAAATCCCTTGGGCAACTCAATCGATAGCCCATTAGGTAAAAAAATACAAGTATCAAGTAACAAACGGCTCATATGTCTATCAATGAATTAGCTCGCTGAGACATAAAAATGCTTTTGGAAAATAGAAAGGTCTTAGCAAATTATGAAGTAATATATAATATATTTATTCAAACTTTTTTATCTATAACCTCGTTTCACAACCTATCTAAACATTATCACTGAGATGCACATTATGGAAACCTTCTATATAAAATAAACAAAGAGAAAGGCTACTATCATTATATATATAAAAAATCAGATTATTATTTGAAAGCATGCGAGTATAATATAATGATATACAACTTTGGATATGAACAAAAGCATATAAAAAAATATAATAAAAAATCATTAATCGACTATATAAATATAATGAACGCATTTATTAGAGACAAATGGGCATTTTTTCGCGATTTATCAAGTGATAACTTTAATACAACCATGATATTTATTAGAGACCAGCTTATTATAGAATACAAAAGCGGTAATATAGAAGGCAATATAGAAAACATAATAGTAAATAATATTTTACTAAAAGCTTTAGAAAACACATCACAGACCTTCAATCTATTTACAACGAGTAAACCATGTAATATTATTAACAAGACCCCATATATACTGGGATAATTAATAAAAAATAATAATATATATAATTTTTATGAATACAATCAAGTATCTCATTTTTCTATCTCATTACTCATTTATAATATATGTATTATATCCATTTTCGAAATATAATACAGCAATTGCATCGATAGTGTATCTCAGCTGGCTTCTCAATAACAATTACTGCCTATTTTCTCAGATCGAATATAAGTATTTTGGAGAAACATACATATCTAAAAGGGTTACAAAGGTAAGACGTATAGATAAAGCTATACTACTATCGTCGCAAGTATTTAAATATGTATTTTTGAGTAGCTGATCGTATAATTTTTTATCATTTTTTACTATATATAAAAATAAATAGATTAAAGTACTCATATACATGATTAAGATTATATCTGAATACGCATTTAGGACAATAAAGAGGATATTGCCGAGAATTTCGGCTACAGAAAAGGCAGCATTAAATTCGGGAACCGTTTCTATAGATGGAGATATTTTTAAGGGATACTTAGATATCAATAAATTAACAAATAAATATGAAGTGAAACTGAGGGACGAAGAAGTAGTATTTTTACGCAAAGAAACTACAGAGTTATGCGAGATGATAGATAACGATAGTATAGAGAAAAACCAAGATTTATCAGTAAATACATGGAAATATATGAAAGCCAATAAATTCATGGGGCTCGTAATACCTAAAAAATACGAAGGATTGGAATTCAGCCCTCATGCACACTCTTTGATTGTTGAAAAAATAGCCAGTAAAAATATTGCAAGTGCTGTAAGTGTAATGGTACCCAATTCTTTAGGTCCCGCCGAACTGCTTCATCAGTATGGAACAGACGCGCAAAAGAAGTACTTTTTGCCTATGTTAGCTACAGGAACACACATTCCGTGCTTTGGATTAACAACAGAATATTCTGGATCAGATGCGGCATCTATGTTAGACAGAGGGATTGTAGTAAAAGAAAATGGTATATTGGGGATGCGAGTAACCTTTTCAAAGAGATACATAACATTAGCGCCTGTAGCGAGTTTAATTGGGTTAGCATTTAGACTCGAAGATCCAGACAGACTTTTAACAAAAGGTAAAGAAGGAATTACGGTAGCCATTTTAGAGAAGAAAAACTTCAAAGATATAGAAATAGGCAATCGCCACAATCCGCTAAATATAGGGTTCATGAACGGAACTATAAGAGGAAAGGATATCTTTATACCTATGGATTGTGTAATTGGTGGCGAAGAGAATTGCGGATTCGGCTGGAATATGTTAATGGAATCTCTCGGAGAAGGGAGAGGAATCTCGCTGCCTGCGATGTCTGTTGCTACGGCTAAATTGTGTACATTTGGAGTAGGAGGATATGCTCGTATAAGAAAACAGTTCAACATACCTATTGCAGAAATGGAAGGTGTAAAAGAGAAATTAGCAATAATTGCAGGAATTAACTATAAATTACTATCGGCCCAATATTTATTCAATGCTATATTGATAAATAAAGAGAAGCCTCCTGTACTATCCGCAATAATGAAATATAAATTTACAGAATATGGGCGTATTACCGTTAATAATGGTATGGATATCATGGGTGGTGCAGGAATATGCAAAGGCTCTATGAATTTTTTAGCATCAAGCTATGTAGCCACGCCAGTAGCAATAACAGTCGAGGGATCTAACACATTAACGAGATCTCTTATTATCTTTGGACAAGGTCTAAACAGATCTCATCCGCACCTTTTAGACATTATTAGTAACATAGAATCAAATGATAAATTACAATTTCACGAAAATTTTACTAAAATTATTAAACATACCCTAAACAATTTAGCTAAATCACTATATTATGGTGTATTTCTTAATTTATATAGAAATAATGATATAGCTAAATATAGCGAGATGCATCTAAATAGACATGTAGCCAACTTTGCATTTTCAGCAAATATCGCATTGTTAATGGGAGGAAAAATTAAGACCGCCGAATATATATCTGGTAGATATGCAGATATTTTAGCAGATATCTATATGTCCTATGCATGCCTATGGTTTCATAAGAAGAATAATAGTATCAAAGATATAGATCATTTGCTCGAATATTGTATCAACGATTACTCTAAAAATATAGAGAGTAATATTATTAAGATAGCAGACAATTTCCCTATTTATTTTATGGGAAGGCTTATCAAATATGTAACATATCCTTTGGGAAATTATTATACACATAATAATGATATATTAATGACTAAAGTTTCAAATATAATAAGTAAGCCGACGGAATTAAGACACTTGTTAACAGAAAATATATTTATTTCAAAGGATAATAACGACAGATTAAATCAAATATCAAGAGGAATCGCTCTATATACAGGAGATAAACAAGGAGATCCCCGAGATATATCAGAGAAAACTAAAATTATGGAAAATGTAATTAAGGTAAATGAATATAATAATTTACCTTAATGTTAATCCTCCTAATTCTGGAAGATAATTTTTATTTTTACATATTATGTATATAATTATAATTTTAATTTGTATATAAATATTAAATGAACAATATCGTTAATTTAAAAGATGGTTTAATAACATTTAATTCAAATATAGATAATAGCTTAACATTTTCAAAATGCGCCATAGGTTTTGCAAACGATAATGATGAAGTATACGAGAGAGGCTCTATTGTATTTTTAACAAATAACAATCAAGACAATACGTCGGTATCTATATTAACTGATGTAAAAATGTCTATAAATAGCGCAGGAAATGTAGGGATCGGCTCATTAAATGCCGGCGAAAATAAACTCGAGGTTGATGGAAATATCAGTTTGTCTTTAGGAAATACTTATAGAATAAATAACTTTCCTTTGGCGTACAGTAATTTAGCCGGATATGTTCCTGTAGAAAACTTACCACTTGGTGATAATTTATTAATAAATAATAATAAAATATCTGTGAATTTAGATTACTATACCGGAGATTCGACAATTAATGGTGATTTAATAATTACCTCTAATTTGATAGTTAATGGTCAATCAATGCAATTAAATAAAACAGAGTTTAGTACAGAAAAAATAGATATAGCGAATTTAGGTATCGGGCCATCTCTAAGAATTAGCCAAGTATCCGAAATAAACAACATATTAAACATTTCTAACTATACGAACACAGAGATCTTTAATATTACCAAAGATGGCCATATTAATTTCACAGAACAAATTAACGGTATAGATAAAATACAATTTTCCAAAATAGCAAACATAGACTCCAACAATACCAATTGCAGTAATTATGTTGAAACCGCGAGCAACACTCTGTTCACAGATTATACTGCGAGATTTACCGAAGTATCTTCTATAATAGACTACAACAATACCAATTGCAGTAATTATGTTGAAACCGCGAGCAACTCGCTATTCACAGATTACACCACGAGATTTACTGAGGTATCTTCTATAATAGACTCCAACAATACCAATTGCAGTAATTATGTTGAAACCGCGAGCAACTCTCTGTTCACAGATTACACCACGAGATTTACCGAGGTATCTTCTATAATAGACTCCAACAATGCCAATTGCAGTAATTATGTTGAAACCACGAGCAACTCTCTGTTCGCAGATTACATAGCAAGAAATATCGAAATGAATGATCGCTTAATATCAGAAATATCTACTTATGTCGGTTATGCGAGCAATTATGTGGATGTTAATAAATTAACAGAGGGAAATAACATAAATATAATTAATAATGCAATATCTGCTAATTTAGGACTGTATAACGGTAATGCAGTAATCAACGGATCTTTAACAGTTAATTCAGATCTTATAATAAACGGAACAACGACAACTGTAGATACGAGGGACTATTCTACAAATATATTCACAGCATCAAATGTAGGTCCGGGACCGACTCTAAGCATTACTCAGACATCTCAGATAAATAATATAGTAAATGTTTCAAATTATCTTGATTCAGAAGTCTTTAATATTACTGTAGACGGCTATATAAATTTTACCGAGAGAATTAACGGCATAAATAAAATGCAATTCTCTAAAATAGCCAATATAGATACAAACGATAGCAATTGTAGCAACTTCGTGAGCACCAATAGCAATATCCTATTCGGCGATTATGTAGCAAGAGATAATTTCACAAGCAACTTCGTGAGTGCCAGTAGCAACATCCTATTCAGCGATTATGTAGAAAGAGATAATTTTACAAGTAACTTTGTGAACGCCAGTAGCAACATCCTATTCGGCGATTATGTAGAAAGAGATAATTTTACAAGCAACTTCGTGAGCGCTAGTAGCAACATCTTATTCGGCGATTATGTAGAAAGAGATAATTTTACAAGCAACTTCGTGAGCGCCAGTAGCAACATCCTATTCGGCGATTATGTAGAAAGAGATAATTTTACAAGCAACTTCGTGAGCGCTAGTAGCAACATCCTATTCGGCGATTATGTAGAAAGAGATAATTTTACAAGCAACTTCGTGAGCGCTAGTAGCAACATCCTATTCGGCGATTATGTAGCAAGAGACCAAGAATTATCTACATCCTTGACTACGGAAATAACGAGCTCAATAGGTTACGCAAGCAATTACATAGATATCAATAAATATACCGACGATAAGGTTAAAAACGTTTTATCGACGGCTGCCGGAAATAATATAGTATGGAATAATGAAACTAAACAGTTTGATACATCATCCTCTGGAGATTATAACTCCTTGGAAAATAAATTAACAGCTGGAAATAGCATAAATATCGATGCTAATAATATAGTATCTGTAAATTTGGTTTATTATCAAGGGGATGCTACGATTAATGGAGATTTAACAGTTAACTCTAATTTGATAGTTAATGGTCAATCGTTACAATTAAGCACAACATCATATTCTGCAGAAAATTTAGATATAATAAATATAGGCGATGGAACTTCTCTAAGCATTAAACAATCATTATCAGCTAATAACAATAACATAATAAATGTTTCCAACTATGCTAATTCAGAAGTCTTTAATATGACTAAAGATGGCTATATCAACTTCACAGAGAGAATTAATGATATCAATGTAACACAGTTCTCTAAAATAGCCAACATAGATTCGAATGACGGCTATGTTAGCAATTATGTATCTATAACGAGCAATTTGATATTTACCGATTATACCGGAAGATTAGATGAATTATCGTCGGCTGTAACTACAAAAGATGGCTACGCTAGCAATTATGTATCTATAACGAGCAATTTGATATTTACCGATTATACCGGAAGATTAGATGAATTATCGTCGGCTGTAACTACAAAAGATGGCTACGCAAGCAATTATGTATCTATAACGAGCAATTTGATATTTACCGATTATACTGGGAGATTAGCATCACTATCGTCGACTGTTACCGCAAATGATGGCTACACAAGCAATTATATAAATATTAATAAGTATACAGATACTAAGGTCAAAGCAGTATTGGCTACATCTGCTGGAAATAACATGGTATGGAATAACACTACCAAGAGATTCGATGTTCCGTTTAACGGTGACTATAATTCCTTGACTAATAAATTAACAGCTGGACATAATATAAATATCAATGCTAATAACATAGTGTCTGCTGTTTTAGATATATATAATGGCGATACGACAATTAATGGTAATTTAACAGTTAACTCAAATTTAGTAGTAATTGGAACAACAACAACATTAAATACATCAGAATATTCTACAGAAAAATTAGATATATTAAATGCAGGCATAGGACCAACTCTAAGTATTACTCAAACAAGTTTAACAAATAACATAGTAAATGTCTCAAACTACCTTGATAAAGAGGTCTTTAATATTACAGTAGAGGGTCATATTAACTTTAGCGAGAAAATTAATGATATTGATAAAATACAATTCTCTAAAATAGCCAATATTGATGCTAATGATAGCTATTGTAGTAACTTCGTGAGAATTAGCAACGAAACATTATTTCTCGATTATTCCACACAAATCGAAGATTTAACATTATACGTTGATGCGAGAGATACTTATACGAGCAATTATGTGGATATCACGAGCAATATATTATTCGCCGATTATGTAGCGAGAGATACTTATACGAGCAATTATGTGGATATCACGAGCAATATATTATTCGCCGATTATGTAGAAAGAGATAGGTTCGCTAGCAATATATTATTCGCCGATTATGTAGCGAGAGATACTTATACGAGCAATTATGTGGATATCACGAGCAATATATTATTCGCCGATTATGTAGCGAGAGATAGGTTCGCTAGCAATCTATTATTCGCCGATTATGTAGCGAGAGATACTTATACGAGCAATTATGTGGATATCACAAGTAATATATTATTTGCCGATTATGTAGAAAGAATAGCAACATTTGGTTCAGGTGGTTCTTCAAAATGGACGACAAACGGAACCCATATCTATAATAATAATACAAATAATGTGGGTATCGGTACTACAGATCCATCTGCATATAAATTACAAGTCACAGGATCAATTGGTGCAACTGATGATATAACAGCTTCTTACTCAGACGAACGATTGAAAAGTATAACAGAACAGATTAAAGATGTTTTGCCTACTTTAAATAAAATAAATTGTTTTAGATATATTTGCAATGATATTGGATCTAAATATGGTTATGACGAGAATAAAAAAGAGTTAGGTCTAAGTGCACAAGAAATTCAAAAATACTATCCAGAATTAGTCACACTTGCTCCATTTGATTCAGCATATGATTCCGAGACTAACAAAATCATTTCTAAATCAGGTGAAAATTATTTAACTCTAAAATACGAAAGATTGGTTCCTGTATTACTACAAGGTATTAAAGAGCTAAATATGCATGTTGAAAATATACGTGCAAACGAGGTTAAAAAAGATATAGAATTAAAGGAATTGAGAGAAAGAATAATATTAATAGAAGAAAGATTAGATAAAATAAATCAAATCGAATAGCATTTGTCTATAAATATAATTTTATATTGTATATAATTATTAAATGAACAACGTCGTTAGTTTAAAAGGATGTGTAACTTTTAATTCTAATATTAATAATCGCGGAATATTTGCAAAATGCGGGATTGGATACTCTAATTATAAAAATGATATATATGAAAGAGGATCCATTGTATTTTTAACAAATAACAATGCTAACAATGCGAATATCGATATCGCAAATGATGTTAGAATGTATATTGATAGTGTGGGAAATGTAGGAATCGGGACATTGACGAGTACTACAGAAAAATTAATAGTCGATGGAAATGTTAAAATAACAAACGGATATTTATTAACATGTAACATAACAGCCAATGCTGTTTCTGCGCTTAACCTTAGTGGTATAGGAAGTAATATTAGAAGAATACATGCGAGTAATATTACAGATGGAATATTGCCCTTTGCGAGAGGAGGAATAGGAACAAATTCTTTACAAGACGGAAGATTATTGGTCGGAGCCAGTATTGGATCTGGGACAAGTTTTGCTACACAATCTCCTTATTTAGCATGGAACAATGCAATAGTAGCCTTTTCTACATCAAATATTTTAGCTACTGGAAATGTGGGAATAGGAACTACCATTTCTGATTTAAATAAATTGGATGTAAATGGAAACATAAATATATCATCGGGTAGCAAGTTTAAAATAGGAGGCGTAAACTTATCATATTCCCATTTGGAAGGAGTGCCTACAACCCCTATAAATAATGGTGGTACTACCGGTGATAACTTAACCAGCAACTTTGTTATATCTACGAGCAACAATTTGTTTACAGATTATGTATTGAGGGATAATTTTACAAGTAACTTTGTTAGATCTTCGAGTAATATCTTGTTTACAGATTATGTATCAAGAATTAATTCTATTTCATCAAGCGCTAATACAAAATCACAATGGTTATCATTGGGGGGCGATATTTATAATAGTAATTTAGGAAATGTTGGTATAGGAACAGATAATCCCACAGCTTATAAATTAACAGTAAACGGCTCAATAGGTGCTTCAGAAAATATTGTGGCTTCTTATTCTGATGAACGATTGAAAGATATAACAGAGTATATAGACGATGTCCTCCCTATTTTGAATAATATTAAGGTATTTAGATATAATTGTAATGATGTTGCAGAAAAATACGGATATAATAAAAATAAAAAAGAGTTGGGGATAAGTGCTCAAGAAATTCAAAAATATTATCCCGAATTAGTTTGTTTAGCTCCATTCGATTCCATATATGACTCTGAAACTCAACAGACTATTTCTAAATCGGGAGAAGATTATCTTACCTTGAATTATGAGAGATTAGTTCCAGTACTACTCCAGGCTATAAAAGAACTGAATAATAAATATGAAGCTTTAGAAGAAAAATATAGTAAATTATATAGTAATCCTACAGCTATATAAAGAATAATAATTTATATTTAATATATATGGAAGGTTTAATTGAAACAAAAAATGAATATATAGAGCATATGCAAGATATAATAACAATACCTATATCTAAAAAAATATATGAAATATGGTGCGACTGCTCTAAACGCAAGGGAAGTATAAAAGAATTTCAGAAAGAACTTATTCAGATTAAAAAATGGAACAACAATATTATCGATGAAGAATACAAGAGAATTGTTAAGTCAAGTAAATGTAAATATTTGGCTGATTTAATTAAAATAATTATCATAACAACTATAAAAATAAAGATATACGAATACAAGGATTATTTTGATAATATTAAAATTAAAATACCTGCTCCTGAGGATTTCGTACATAAATGTTATATTAATGTTTCGATATTTTCTTGGAAGAATGCTTACCTATTTAATAACAAAAACATTAAGGATTCTGAACACCAGAACAACTTGAATATTATTGAAGAGAATTTCAAGATTATTATTAAGAAGACATTCCGTGATTTCATCCCATTCAACGATATATTCCAACAGATCAAAGATAATTTATCAGAAAATGTTAAACAGGTCGCAACTAACGACGACAATCATCCAAATAAAAATGTACAAAAAGACAAAAGCAAACAAATTCCTAAAAAAGTCGTCGACGAATCTGAAGAACCCGAAGAATCCGAACCAGAACCAGATGAAGAATCTGATAAATCCGAAGAAGAATCCAATAAATCCGAAGAAGAACCCGATAAATCAGAAGAAGAATCCAATAAATCCGAAGAAGAACCCGATAAATCTGACGAATCCGAAGAAGAACCCGATAAATCTGACGAATCCAATAAATCTGAAGAATCCGAAGAAGAATCAGATAATGTAGAAAAGACAGATGATGATGATGATGTACTCAAAGAATCCAAAATATCAATTATAGATTACGAAGATTCAGAAGAAGATACGGATGATAATGGCGATGATACTGAAGTAGAGAATAGAAATAATATCATAGATGAAAATTTTCTTAGAGACAATAATAATATAAATTTAAATAATAAGGAAGAAAATGGATATAAAAATGAAATGTATTTATCAAAAACGGAAGATCTATTTTATAAAAAAGAAGAGAAAACTCAAGAAACTAAAGTTGCGAATGTTACCAACGTTACGAATGTTACGAACATTACTAACGTTATCCAAGAAGATAAAGAGGAAGATAGGTACCCATTACCTATCAGTATTAAGGGAGAATTACAAGAAAATCAAGCCTTTGCTAATAAAGAAGAAAAATATAATATATCTTATAAAAAAGAAGAAGCTCATATCGATGAACCGAGACAACAGAACGATAAAATTGAACAAGATGTTAAAGAGCGCGATGTTAAAGAGATACATATAGACAATGGAACGGCAAAAAGTAAAAAACTAAAATTTTTTTAAAATATTTATATATAGTAGTAGTAGAATATAAATGAATCGTTTTTTTGAAAGTAAGGGGTTACTGCCTGAATTGAGCAGTCAGATCTTTGATATACGTAATAATTTGGTTAATTTGATTGAAGCAAGAAAACAAGAAGCAAGAAAACAAGAAAATGAAATTAAAGATTATATTGAAGAAATAGAAAATAATGATAATGTATTTCGAAAGTCTGGTCTACATGAGGCACTTTTTACAATAGTAGTTGTGTATGATTCTGAGGGTAAAGAACGAATTAAAAAATTTCTCAAAGATATTGATGTATATTATGATGGAAATGATGGAGAATTATGGAAAGATTCAAAACTTAATATGAATAAATTAAACACTTTAAAACATTTAACTACAACATATGTAAAAGAACATATAAAAGGACAACGAGAATCTTTAAGACGAGAAGAAGAAGAATCTGATTCTGATGATTCTATTTTAGGTGGCGGTGGTATGAAAAATCAAAAGGTAAAAAAATGCGAGAAGAAGAAGGTAGTATTAGGAAAAGAAAGATGTATATACAAAGTATCAGGATCGAAAAAGGATTATATGAAATACAAGGGAAAATTAGTGCCTGTTACCGATTATGTTAAATACATGAAGAAAAAGAATTAATTATTTGAGCGTCGCGTGATTATTTTTACAATATATATTTCTATAAGATATATATACATGGACGGGGCGGATACTGTTAAATACGTATTGAAAAATAATATAGAAGGAGTTTTTGTTGAATGCGGGGTAGAAAGTGGTAACTTTGAATATATATGGATAAATGAATTGCAAAAAAATAATACAGTTCGCGATATATATCTATATGATACTTTTGGAGGATTAGTTAAGCCTTCAGAAAATGATTATACCTGCAAAGATGCAATTTTATATAAAATGAATAAGGATCAAGTTTATGATACATGGAAAAGCAATGTAATTACAGAGAATGTAAATGGATAGTGTTATACGCCATTGGATGAAGTCCAAAATAGATTAAATTCGACGGGTTATCCTCAAGAAAAATTACATTATATAGTTGGTGATGTTATGGAAACTCTTAGAGATAAAACAACAATTCCCGAAAAAATAGCAGTATTACGTTTAGATACCGATTGGTATGAATCAAGTAAGTACGAATTAGAACAAATGTACGATAATGTGGTAACAGGAGGTGTTATAATATTCGACGATTATTATCATTGGGAAGGCCAGAGAAAAGCTACTAACGAATTTTTTTCAAGCAGAAATATCAATTATGATTTTGTAAATTTAGGTAACGGCAAAACATCGGCTATTATAAAAAAATAATAAAAACCACGATGAATAATATCTTAGTAATGTAATTTAATATTTCTGGTTCTTCTTAACCTTGATTATTTTAGAATTCTTCTTTTTCATAAAGACGCCTGGGTCAAAATCTTCGGCATCTTCTTCTTCATCGTTGATACCCATCATATCGCGCTGGTCCTGTAATGCCTGCATTTCCCATAAATTTTGAGTGCACATCTTGTAATTACAATCTTGAGCTTTATACCAATATACGTTATCATTTATATTATTAGATTGTATCTTATTATCTATAACGAGACATTCAAAATTCTCAGTACATTGATTCATAACTTGATTAAATACGTCAAATGTCGGGAACATGCCCGCATAATGATTGTAAATTTTCTCACGTTCCTTTACAATGTTATTTCTAAATATAAATATGTAATCTATATTGGAGCGAAGATCTGGAGGCAATCCGAGACCATGCTGCATAGTTATTAACAAAAATATTTTATAATGCCGACCATTCATAAAAATACATCTTATGTTTTTATCCTTTGTAATGGCTTTATTATACATACAATCATCAAGAATAAAAAATGCTCGAGGATCAATTGTAGAAGAACCATGTTTTTCGAGCTCTTTCTTTCTATCCTTTGTAATATTAATCTGTCGAGATAAAAACTTACTCACTATTTTCTCTTCCAAATCATCATATATTAACATTTTTGGAATAAATTTTTCAAAATATCCGTTAGCTCTTTCTGTAGGCGATACAACAACCCCGACGGGAATATCCCTGTTATAACTAAGTATATCTTTCATACAATAGCTTTTACCTGTATTTCTTTTTCCAATAAATACAACAACTGAATCACTTTTAATTTTAGTAGGATCAAATTTTCTAAGTTCCAACTTCATTTAACTTATAATAACAAAAATAATATAACTACTATACCACAACAAAATATATCGAAGATATCGAATATATAAGATTTATCTGCAAATAATATTTATATATTATAATGATACATTACTGGATTAATTTAGATAAAAGCACAGCGCGAAAGTCATTTATGGAAAAACAGTTTAAAGAACAAAATATAGAAAACGTCAGAGTTTCTGCTATAACTCCGCACGATTTCGATGATATTCTCGAGAACAAACGGCCGTTAACATGCAAACACCCTGGTTGCACAAATTGCGAATATGAGTTCGCTTGTATCTCGAGCCATATAAAAGCTATCAAAAAAGGGCTGAGTAACAGTAAAAACGAACACTTTGTAGTAATGGAGGATGATATGTTACTTCCCTATAAAATAGATTATACCGAGCTTATTAAAGATGCCCCATCTGATTTTGAAATATTACAACTATGTATTTCATACGGCAATACGGTAGATACTTTATACAAGGAATTATTTATTAATAACAGCTACAGTTTTATCAAATGGCGCTATTTACTTCCTTGTGCTGGTATGTATATCATATCGCGAAAAGGAGCAGAAAAATTAGTCAATAAATTTTATATTAACGGGAAATATGATTTCTCTTCCTGTGAATATCAAATAGTCGCAGATGTTGCTCTATATTCAACTGTAAATACTTATGCTACGACATTCCCATGTTCTTATCCGAATATTGAAATGGGATCTGAAATACATCCTGATCACTTAGATGCACACAATAGCGCAATAATTGTAATAAAAAAGGTATTAAATGAAGCTATGACTAAAAAAACAATTAAATACCTTACGTAAATTACACTACATTTTGTGAGTGTCGTGGTTATTCAAAGTGTCGTCGTGATATATGTTGTATTTTTCGTTGAAAAAATATAGTACAATTAGTTGTTTACGGTGAATTCGCAATTTATCAGTACAATATAGTATGTAATCTTCGCTATTATTATTTAAATGCTTATTTTTTATCCATATTTTAAATAGCTCATTATATAATATAACAGATTCATTTATTAAAGGATATTTATTGATATTATTTGTAGCTAACATTTCAGCTTCCTCGGCCAATCCTATGATGTGTAGAAAATGTTTAGTAATGCAATCTCTACATCTTTTATTTTTATTAGTTAAATGTTCTTCGAGCAATATAGATTGTTTTATTATTTGTTGCATGTTATATCTCGGGTCACTTACAGGATCGAGAGCATCGCACATTGTAGTACATTTATCAGTGTCTCCATTAGGTCCGTTAGGTCCATTGTTTTTATAGGGATTAATTAATTTACTATAATTTATATCTAACTCCTTATTTTTACCCATAAACCATATTATAATTAGTGTGCATATAATTATAGTTAATATTATAACAAAAGTATCTATGATATTAGACATATATTCTAATATTATGTTATATATTTATTGTAAAATAATATGTTATTATAATAGAATAAATAGTAATTATTATGGTAAATGTGTTTTTAGAAAATTTTAAGGGAATTAAGGGAATGGCTACAGAGTCTATAAGCAACAGTATGTCTACAGGGGCTGTTGTCGGCGGAACTACAGCTTTAATGAGTAACTCAGGATCAAATACGGTAGCAAGATGTCCTATAGATGATAATTCGACTTATTGTATTATTAGCAGAACTACTGGAATTGTAGGGATGGTTATATATATCATTATGATATTGATATTATTTTCCGCGTTTCTATATTTCTTATATTATTTATATAAATCGAAATATTTAAGCTCATTGACTGATTTTAGCAGTTCAAAGAGTCTTAAGATAAGTAAAAAAATAAGAATATAGTATAATAGAGATATAGAGAATGAGAGAAGAATCTAAAAGTTGTTCTATATTAAGTAATTTATTAGTAGATAAAAATACTCTTGGCGGACATAACGGGCTTGGAGGAAGTGTTAAAATGCCCGTTGTTCAAGAATTATCAAAAAATAACAACATAATAGGATTAAATACTCATGCGAGTATCCCGGAAGAATCAATTAATAATATCGGCGGATTCCCTGTATATTTGTTAATAATTATAACGATACTTACAAACCTTTTTATAGCAATTATTTTAACACCCGTTTTATCTGTAGGGATCCTTGCTATAATTTTTTTAATTGTAATACTATCAATGCTTTTATTATACATAATAAGTGAATTATTGTAATATATCTTGTTTTTCTAAATGTATTTTATATTAATATATATTAGATTGTATAATGGGTAGTAAAAACCTCGCGATATTATATATAAAAAAAGGGGATGAAATACTGAATCAACAAACTGTATTAAAAAATGGAGGTAGTGGGACTGACGGAAGTAAATTAAACTTTGAATATTTTGTTAAAGATATCAAGAATGATCTTGAAAAATATAAAATTTTATATATTGATCGCCAAGGGAAATTATTACGTTTATGCAATAATTTAATTAAAGAAATTAATAAAAAAAAAAATAGTATAAATAACAGATTTAATATAGAAAATAATTCTAATAAATATAATATTTCAAGATATTTAACATTGATTAACCGCGAATTTTATCAAAATATATTTAAAAAGTACTTTATCAATATAATACAATTATTTAATGAAACAAACTTTACAAATGTACAGGAAAATTTAAAAGGAATAGCAAGAGAGCTACAATTTATTAATAAAGAAGAAAAAAATGAAGATAAAGAAATGTTAATAAATAATGACTTTAAAATGTTTGAAAAATATAGCGTAGATGATATAGTAATACCAGACGAATTATATAAATCTATCAAAAAAAGTTTTTCTGAAATGAAAAGTATATTAAATAATAAAATAAATGATAACAAAGATCAAAAATCATTTGATATTACAAGTATCCAAAATATTCTAAATACAGATATATTAAATTATATAAATAACTTGGAATTTCCGGAATGGCAATCTGTTTTGCTAAATACTTTTGAGTATGAGATTGCTGATATTAAAAGCAATTATGAAGATACTTCTTCGACTATAAATAATTATATTAACACTAATTTTTATCTTGATTATGTTAATGAAATTTCTGAATATTTATCAAATGAATATTATTCTGTGAATCATGTTAAAAAAGGTAACAATAAATTGAGCAAAGAACTAAAATTAAAAGTAGAAAAGCTAATCAAAGATATTAACACGAGTATTGAAAGTGTAAGAAATAAAGATAAAAATGATAAGATAAATTACAAGATACATGATATATTGACCCGAGTTATTTTAATAATTAAAAAACATCTTTTAAAATTAGTTAGAAAAAACTACTTAAATAGCTTAGAAAATATAGATATTTTAATAAATTATGTCCAAAAAGAAATATCAGAATTACAAAAATCAATATCCGACTATGCTAATAAATTAAATTCAAATAAACCCGAAGAAAAAGAAAAAGAACCAGCTCAAGTCTCAGATCCAGAGACACATTCTATTGATCAACAAATTTTTGGAGGTGGTAATAAAAAGAGTTCTTCTATAAAACAGAATTATAAAGTTTGTAGTTATATTACGGATGTTGAAGGTAATATGAGCTATTTTGAAAAATATGTTAAGATATCTAAGGTAATTGGTTGGACAAATGATAAGAAAGATAGATTACAATTTAAAACAAAGAATAGTATTTTTGTATACGGAGGAGATACTCAGGATAAAGGAGATAATGATATAATGTTTGTAAATTTATTATTAAAATTTAAAGAAGATTATCCAGATAGAGTGTTTTTTATAATAGGTAATAGAGATGCTAATAAATTGCGATTTCCTTCTGAATTACTTGAAAATTATAGTAACGAAAAAGCCTTTATCAAGAAATATGATAATTTTCCATATTGGGTTAAAAAAGATATACGAGTTACATTAAAAAATTATTTAAAAATGACCAATAGTACTCTTAATATTAAAAATAGATTAAAATATATATTAAAACATACCATGGGATGTAAAAATGATTGTTTTGAGAGAAGAAGAAAAGAGCTGTCTATAATATTAAAAAAGAATATAAGTAATATTAGAGATGAAGATGTCGTAGCAAGTTTTTTAAATTCTGTTATGCCTATTCCAGAAAATGTTAAGAACTCTAATGATAACTATATGTTAAAATATTTAAGGCATGGAAAAATAGCTCACATATTCGGCAAACACATATTTGTCCATGGATCTATAAATGAAAACAATATAGGATATGTTCCCAAAAGTAAGAAAAATATCGAAGATATTAATGAATGGGTAAATAAACTCAATGAATGGTTTCATAAAGAATTAAGCGAGTATATTAAAAATCCTAAATCTGGCGGAATCTCTAAAAAAAGAAAGGCCTATAGTATAATAGATTATTCTGTACCTCAAGCACCACAAGCGAAGCAAGAACCACATGCGACTTCAAAAAAATTTAGCAAACCATCTGTTGTATATTCTGATAATTTAAAAGATGGTAACGGTGCTATGATAAACAGTAAGGTTATTAAACAGTTGAATAAAAGCGGTATATATACTGTTATTACAGGACATAAACCGCACGGCGACTGTCCTCTTGTTATTCGCAATAAAAATCTTATAGCCATTAGCGCAGACATTTCATATAGCAATGTAAACCATTTAAGGGAAAAGAAAGTAATTAGTGATGATACTCGTGGAAGCGCTGTATGTGAAGTGTTACTTTATTTTAATGGCAATATAAGAGTTCACGGCATTCTCGCAAACAAAAGTAAATATAATTATTTAATTAAGTTGGAGGACCGAAAGGACCGAAAGGACCGAAAGGACCCTAAGCAGTATATAGGGTTACAATTAAAGAATAGGTATTGGGTTAAAAATGTTATTAAGGATAAATTTTTAATATCTCTCGGTAAAGGTTTTGATATATTTGAAAAATGGGTTAGTATAAAAGAGTTAAAAGAGTTACTTAAATAGTTTTGAGCATATAGGTATCTATAAGTTCGTATCCATTCTTTCTATAATAATTTCTAACACCCGTACCGCTAATTACGGCTATTTTGTTGTATCCATGAGATTTAGAAATATTTTCAGCAGTTTCAAGCAATCGTTTACCATATCCTCTATGTTGATAAGAATTCTCTATATTGTTACCTACATCACTGATATTAGAATATATATGTAATTCGCGAATTAGTGCCGCATTTTTTAGCACAGGTAGCTGTTCCAATGTACTGCTATCATCCTCGCTATTCAATCGCAATCTAATAAAGCCTATTAGATATTTATTAGTTTCTAAAGATATAAAATATTCATCTCCCGAACTACCTCTATATTTTTCTATATCTAAACGAATATCGTTGATATCTATTGAATTATCTTTGACCTCGCGACATCTAATGCAGTTACAACACCACTTATTTTTTTTCATATCATCTTGTAATAATTGGCGCATATTTACATATTTGTCCTTATAGCCGCCGCTAATATACGTAGATGGAATATCCCTAATAATCCGATTTAATCTTTTCCACTTTTGAACCTTCTTTTTAAACTCTTTGATTAAATCAAAAAGCAAGTAATCATCATAAGGAATATACGTCCCTTCTTCATACCATACCTTTATTTGGGTCCAAGGCACGATTGCAGTCGGATATATCTTGTATTGGTCTACTTGCAATCTTTCGTCATACAATGATTTATCTAACATTTCTTTGTCTAATTCATAAGAAGAACCTGGCAAATTAGGCATCAAATGAATATCTACCTTATACCCATTGTCTTTCAATAATTTTATAGCATAGTATACCTTTTCTATAGAGTGGCCTCTCTTTATTCGCTTCAATACTTCATTATCCGTATGTTGGACACCCAATTGTACTCTTGTACAGTTATATCTGCGAAACTCCTTAATTTCATTTAAAGTAATAGTATCAGGACGTGTTTCCAAAGTCAATCCAATGATATGTATCTTTGCATTTTCATTCAATTCCAGCTCTTCTTCGAGTGATAATATATCTCTTTTATCATAGTAGGTATTTGCAGCATAATACATTTCTTTAATAAACTGGTCCTTATAATTTTTATGATAGTTAGACCATGTGCCTCCCAAAACAATTATTTCGAGCTTATCTACGATATGGCCAATTTTAATCAAAGTATCAACACGCGAATTAAACTGTAATATAGGATCAAAGTTATTCTCGTTAGCTCTCATAACTGCTGGCTCGCTATATAAATAAGACCGTGGTTGCTCTACCCAATTATTCCCTTCGTGGCCTTTTTCATTCGGACAATACGCGCAATTATGTTTACAACTAAATTTACCAACGACCTTATCTCCGTTATCATCGATATATTCTGGAGAACCAGAAGTCAATATAGTGATCACTACGACACCTGAATTAGATTTAGATTTTTTCTTAGTAATTAGGTTTTTCAAATTATTATTATCTAAATTTAAAGATTTATAAAAATATATGAGATTAGCTTTTGATAAAGATATTTTATATTTTCTTTGAATATTTTTTTGAAATTTTATAACATCTTCGTTTGTACGAAGAGACTCTATATTACTGATAAGCTCATTTGAAACTATATTATACTCTTCATCTGTATATATAGTATTTTTATAATTATTAGAATGCTTTGTGATATTAACAATATTCTCAATATCCACAGTACTATTCATAATTAGTTATCGAATTATGCGATGTTAAAGGAGTTTACGAAGTATGCGACGTTGCAAACGTATACAATATATAATAGAGCCTATTTTTTATATACAGAAGATTCCACGATCATCTCAATAAAAGATAACTAATATAATAAATTATATAGCATATTATTAGGAAAGATAAATCGTAAAATGAAAGATGGGTATAATAAAGTAGACAATACAGAATTGATTAACATATTGCCTCAATATTATGTTACTTCGTGGAAAAAATATAAATCTACAGAAAGACAAAAGATACCTTTCACTATATTAATACAGTCGAAGGCTAAGAAAGCATTAAGAGATTTAGACGAAGATACTAAAGATACTAAAGATACTCGTAATAACCAAGTGTATTTTTCTGCACTGTTTGATAATAACACAGATATCATAGATATTGTTAAAAAAAGATGTGGAGTTGGTATAGAATCTTATCGTAATGTATTGAAATTTTTATTATTATACAATATAAAAAGAATATACAAAATAAGAGATACCGATAATACTAATAGATCTGAGGTTTCCTCATATGATTCGATGTCTAAAAAATTATTTAGGAAAGTTAGAATTCAAAATATATTAGAAGGTAAGCATTTGAATTCTCATGAAAAAAAACTCATTAATATCATGAACGACGAAGCATACGCTTTGTGTTCGCAACTAAAGGTACCTTTAGTACCTGTGAAACGCGCACGATATTCGCCTTTTATCAATAACAAATGTAATAAAAATACAAATAAGGAGTTCTTCAAATTAGTAAATACTCATTTTAGAATATTCTTGAATCGTGTAATTATAAGATTTTGTAAATCTCTAAAAATTAATAGACAATTTGGAGGAAAAAAAGCGGCTAATGTAGCTAAAGCGACTAATATAGCTACTGTAGTTAACATGGCTAATTCCTCTAAAGTCGTAAAAAATAAATATGAATATGATGCTTTTATATCACATACATGGGCTAAAGATTCCATAGGTCGTGATAATCATAAAAGAGTAATTGCTATCGCCGAAGGTCTACATAAAAGAGGTATTAAATGTTGGTTAGATAAAAACCAAATGATATTGATGGAAGATATTGTAAGCCAAATGACTAAAGGGATAGATAATTCTTCCGTTTTAATAGCATGTATTACTCGCGAATATATAAAAAAAGTATCGGGACAGGGTTTCAATGGCCCAAATGATAACTGTAAGATTGAATTTGATTATGCCGTACGTCGCAAAACTTCTCGATTTATTATTCCTGTTATCATGGAGCCAGAATGCTTAAATACCAAGGAATGGATAGGGGCCGTAGGAGCTTATCTCGGAGGCCTTATGTATATAAACCTTTCTATGAGTGAAAAAAGTAAAGGTTTCGAAAAAGGACTCGATTTATTGGCAGCCAAGATAATAATAGCTCAAATGCAATATTCTGATAAGTAATATATTACTCGTTGCTGTTCTATTTTTTTATTTTAACTTTAGCATCATTTTTGGGATTGGCATCATTTTTTGGATTGGCATCATTTTTGGGATTGGCTTTCTTTGGTCTCGTTATAGTTTTTTTTTCATCTTTCATTTTAGTTTTTTTTACATTTGTAGATATCTGTTCTTTTGAAACTACTTTTACTGAATCTGGACCTAAAAATCGAATGGTTGTTGGCATACTATTATATACATATAAAATTAATTGATCGTAAAATAAATATAATTATCAGATACCTTATCGATATTATATTTTTCATCAACAGATAAAGCTATGCGAGGGTTAGGAGATTCGTAAGATATGTACTTGGATTTAATATCTGATATAGATTCTCCCGATTTATCTCCAAAAACTTTTACAATATCGGTCTTCTTAAATACATTAGTTACCTTCTTATTTTTTGTATCGTAATCCAATACCTTATTATAGACATCTTGTAATAGAGCTATACTATTGTTACTGTCTGAATTATTTTTAACTTCCATTTTATAATTTTCATTCGTAATAGCATAGATTCTATTCGTCTTTAAATCATTTAAATTTTTCATAGTCTTATCTATTTCAAATAACTTAGCGATATCATTCTTTAATTCAATTTCATTTACTTTATCCGATAAATATTTAGAATAACCACCATCAATTACTTGAGGAAAGCTACCGGTATTTAAAAAATAGAATTTGTTCTTAGGTAAAAACATATAAATTTTATCCATATTTATAATTGATTTAAATACTATATCAAATGATGTCGTTTTTTGAAACGATACGCTGCTATCTGTGATAATATTAAAGATCGTATAATTAGCATCACGGTTCAATAATTGTCTCTTATTAGACCCTTGTACAGAATATTCAATTTTAATATTCTGAATAACATTTAAAATATCTACTGATGATGTTAAATAGGATAAATAGATATTGATTTTTTTATAATTACTGGCTTTACTACCTATATTTAACATAATGCTATTATCTACCACTGTACTTTTAATAATAGCACGAGAATCTAAATTAATATCTTTATTATCAGTAATTTTATTTAAATACTCTTCTTTCGCACTAATAATATATGAGATTTTTATCTGATTTAACGAATTTGAATAAATAATTTTATTTACGGCAGATTTTCCATAACGTTCTTTTATCATTATAAATCCCTTTTTATATGCTGTATTTTTAATGATTGCGTAAGGTCCTTTGGATAATTCTAATTGTTTTGTATCGTCTAATGTTACAAATGTCGATTTTTTTACCTTTAATTTGTATTTTCTAAGAGTATCTTCATTATAATTAAATACAATTTCCATATTTGCACCATTCGATCTTGCCTTTTTAACATATTTAATAATAACTATACCTGAACCGCCATTGCCTCCGGCATCCCATCCACCCCCACCACCCGACCCTGTATGATTAGTACCATTTAATCCGGTTGTAACTGTTCCATTTCCACCAATTCCTGAACCTCCGGGACCATTCCCACCCCCACCCCCACCACCTGCATAAAAAACGCTTGTACCAGTAATATCTATAGATTTTCCGGCTCCTCCTCCTCCATTATTAAAAATCCCAGTTATACCCGGACCTCCCGCGCCACCACCGCCGCCACCCTGACCTGTATATCCTGCGGCACCGTTATTTCCATAAACATTATAATTAACATTAGCAATTTTTTCTACTACATAACCAGATGCATTATTATCCATCCATGCTGGTAAATAAGGAGTGTCTTCAGTCAGTACAAGAGTACGCCCTCTAAAGTTTCCGTGGTAATATAATGTAACCTTATAACCCTTAGGAATTCTAAGAGAACTTAATGTATCATTCGCTAATCCAATATTTGGTTCGCCAGACATATTATATCTACCTACCTTTTTTACAAAAGATGTACCTCCATAATTGGGGTCTGAATAAACAGTAATGCCATTATTGGAGTACGAATCATCAACTTTACTAAATTCGGATACAGCAGTGCCTGCGACTCCATCGCGACGATATCCGGACCCTCCTCCAGAACCTCCGTTATCACCCGGCTTCCTATGTTGTGCACCACCTCCACCACCTCCTGCGGCTCTAATAAAAATACCATTGTGATTTGTAGATTGAATATAACTCGAAGCTCCTGATACACCAAAAGACCCACTTCCTCCATTTCCTACATATATATTGTAAGTTCCTGCAGGCAATACATAATTTTTTAAATGTATTAAAGCACCAGCTCCTCCTCCGCCACCGGGATATCCATAAAAAGCCTTCCAAGCATCACAACCTCCACCCCCACCGCCGACTAACAATATTTCGCATACAGTATCTTCTCCAAATCTTATGGTTTTATTATAAGTATCTATTCTATAGATCTTCGTTTCATATATTGGATTTTTAACATCAGCAACTACTTCAATATTATCCCTCGTACTTGTACTCGTATCAGGTACAATATTTTGTTCTTTATAGTCCATTATTCCTGCACAATTTTTATAAAACAGTTTTCTCTCAGTTGTTCCTATAATTTTTTCTAATATAGGCAATTGGCTAGGTTTGGGAATATCAAGATATGTCTTGATAAGCTTATCAATAGTATTGATGCTATCTATAAAGCTGTTTGCCTCAATCTCTCTCTCTTTATTTTTATTTAATTCTTCGGAATATTTTTTAGCAATATCTATGTTGGCCTTTGCAATTAATTTATATGTATTATGCAACATAGCAGTCAATAGCTGTTCTTTTAATTTATAAGTATTCGATAATTTAGAATTAGCATATTCCTCTATATTTCCTTTAAAATCATTAAAATTTAATAAATTTTCAAGTCGAATTATTTCAGCTTTATCGGCATCACTTATATTCGCTACAGCAAGTATGTTTGTATTATGTATAGTCTCTGTTAAAGACAATGATTCAATTAACAAACCGGTATTTATTTGTTTATTATGTATTTCATACGATTTAATTTCATCGTTGCATAATAAATTGCGATTAAATTTATATATTTTAACAGGAATAAAGTAGTCCTCTTTAAATTCTTTCACTGTATAAGTAATCTTTCCCGAAGAGTCAAAATCATAAGACGACCCATTATCACCTAATAATACCGAATAATCCAGTGATTTTTCTACAGTAACATCATTATTATTTTTGTCTTCAATTGATATCTTATTTATTTCTTCAACGTTGTTATCAGTAGTATTATTGATTTTAAATCTATACAACTTTAAATTTTGTAAATTTAAATCAGGATTATAACGATAAGAACATATCGAGTCGATGGCTTTAGAACGATAATTGTCTGCAGAATTAACATCCTGTTTTACAAAATTCATTTGCATGTATTCATTTTCTACACCACCAGTTTCTTTGATTTTAACATAAGAATTTAGGTTATATTTTATTAAATCATTTGATTTATATTTGTATGTATTTACTTTACCTTTACCGTCGTCTTTTACCTTGAAGCACGTAGATGTTTCTGTAAAGTTAATAAATTTGCTATCATTATTAAAGTTATTACCAAAAATTTTATAAGGTACTTTATAAATGGTATTTTCACCAGTCTTTATTTCGCCCAATTCTTTCCATCCATCCTCATATATATATTTATTTGTCTCATCTTTATTAAAATGTATCTGACATGGTCTTAATGTAGCTGTAGAAGTAGCTAAACTGTTTAGAGTAGGGAATGTAGTATCTATAAGTGTAGCATCATAATTGTGAACCTGTTCTTGGCTATTAGCTAAATCTCCTGTCTTTAAATAAGGAGCTTCAATTTTGTTTTCAGAATACCTTTCTATAATTTCTTGGTGTTCTGTATTGGTTATTTTAATATAATATATAAAAACTATACATACGATTATAGCTAATATAATTAATCCAAAATAATGCATACTGCTATTAATATTTTCAATAGAACATTTTTGTATCATAATCTATTATTAAATATTATTATTATTTAATAAAAAATTTCATAATTTATAGTAAAATTATTTATTATCTTCGTTATTATTAGAAAAAGAATTATATGAGTTATAAAAAGGTTAAAACGGTCTTTATATTTGATAAACCGAAATGTATATACATGAAACCTAATGGGACCAGAGAATATGTGAAAAGCAAAGGAGAGATTGTATTATTATCTGCATATATCAAGAAAGCCGAGAAAATCGCTGCAAAGAAGGCTCTTGCATCAAAAATGGCCAAAAAATCAAAGGCTTCAAGATGGCCGAATAAAAGAAGATCCGTATACGGAGGCAATGATGAAAACAATATAGATAAAGAACAATTTATGTTTGGTGGCAGACGAGGATCATTACAAATAATACCAATACGAAATAATGCTCAAAGAAATTGGGCTGAACTATCTTCAAATCCTGCACCTGATGTAATAGAATTATTAATAGCTAATTCTCATATGATAAATTGGCCTAATCTATCAGGAAATCCTGGTGCTATAGAATTATTAATAGCTAATCCTCATAGGATAGATTATAACAGATTTCGTAATAATCCAGGAGTTAGAGCTGGAGATGACCGATTTATAGATTTATTAAATATATTACGTAATAATCGCCCGCGCTAATATAAATGCCACTAATAATAATGTTTAATTTTCTTTACACGTATACATACACAAACACTTAATATATAGTATAAGAATCTATCTTTCATAACAATCAATACAATCAATTATTTTTTAACACGTCGGATTATCGCGTTCATAAATCTTCTTTAATTATGTATATATGTTTTTACAAATATTATTATAATCTTCATCAACATACTTTGCAATAATTTTTACAATATCTTTAGGTGTTTTGTTCAAGTAAATTAAATTAATCTGCTGTCTCAAACTCACGAATCTTTTTGGTAGCGTAATTGACGTAACTTATGACTAACGTATAGACCTATAAGACAATTAGATAGAATGAATAAAAAAATGTTATTTCTATATTATAATCTATTATTAAATATTATTATTATTTATTATCTTCGTTATTATTAGAAAAATAATTATATGAGTTATAAAAAGGTTAAAACGGTCTTTATATTTGATAAACCGAAATGTATATACATGAAACCTAATGGGACCAGAGAATATGTGAAAAGCAAAGGAGAGATGGTATTATTATCTGCGTATATCAAGAAAGCCGAGAAAATCGCTGCAAAGAAGGCTCTCGCGTCAAAAATTGCTAAAAAATCAAAGGCTTCAATACGGCTTAATAAAAGAAGATCTATATACGGAGGAGGCGATGATGAAGACAATAATGGGTTAAGAGCAACATCAAAAGACAAGGATCATTTGGAAGATTTTTTTAAATCTCTGCCTGTAACAAAAGACTCGATCGGAGAAATCGTCGCAATATATAGGGAAAGCTTACTGAAAAAGCGACGACAGAAACGTTTTCTGAAATACATAATGCCACACAATAAGATGAAAGGTCGTATTAATATTCCTTATGAAATAATTGAAAATTTGCTATATGTTATAGAGAAGAGGGATATTGAATTGCTCTTGGCGTTTTTCAACGAATATTTTAAGGTCGATGATAACGACATGGCAAATTTAAACTCGGAAGAATGGAATAAACTTACCTGGAAAGAAGAGTTCTCAACGGGAACATTTGATTCTATCAAACTCCAAAGTAATAAAGACAAATATAAGCGTACACATATAATCTTATTTAACTACAGTAACTTACATAAATGGGTACATATAAAGTATTCTGGACCACAGATGTGGAAGGAATCAATATACGTACATAAGGAACACGTTGTACAAGACATCGATGATATTTTAGGTGCACTCAAATACAGTAAATGATTTAATATTTTGATTATATAAGTTTATCACGAAGCTCTTTTGATACCGTTGCCTCTTTCGGCTTCTCATACGTTTTCATGATAGCTTAAAAGTTGACGGGCCTGACTGAAGGTGTTCAATCAGTATGCTGGTCTTCAATAAAGAGCTTATAAAAGCAGATACAAAGCTTGTGCTCATAAGACTTAGCGGTGAAGAAACTGTAATATATAAAAGCTTCCAATTCATGTTATTTTTGGAGGGACGAGCCCGCTCAAAAGTAGCTTATAAATGTCTAACGTTTTGCACATAGCTTTATGGAAAGTATGTTATTTGTATGGAAGTCCGTAGCCTCAGCCCTCTGTATTGACTTATATGGTATTTTCGCCTAACGAGATATTTTTTGTTTTTGTTTTTGTTTTTATTATATAGAATATAATAATAGACTAATAAATAATATGGGTTATTAAAAGGTTAAAACAGTTTTTATATTTGATAAACCAAAATGTATATACATAAAACCTAAAGGAACCAGATAATATGTGAAAAGCAAAGGAGAGATGGTATTATTATCTGCGTATATCAAGAAAGCCGAGAAAATCGCTGCAAAGAAGGCTCTCGCGTCAAAAATTGCTAAAAAATCAAAGGCTTCAAGATCGCCGATAAAAAAGAAGATCCATATACAGTGGCTTCTTCAATGATGAAAAAAATACTGATAATGAAAAATCTATGTCTGGAGGTAGAGTTTTAAATATACGCGGTGGTATAGGTAAATATATACTAAAAGACTGGATACCTCCTGAGAAATTAAATATTAAAATGTTAAGTTCAAATCCAAATAATAAAGCTATAGAATTATTAAAATCAAAACCTGAAAAAATAGATTTAGTGTAGATTATCAGCAAATCCAAATAATAAAGCTATAGAATTATTAAAATCAAAACCTGAAAAAATAGATTGGGATGTCTTCTCGGCAAATCCATCTCAATATGCTTGCTATAGATTTATTAAGAAAAAAATGTTAATAAAATAAGTTGGCAAAGGTTATCCACAAATCCAAATGCTATAAATTTATTAGAAGATAATAAAACTAAAATAGATTGGGATGCATTATCTACTAATCCAAGCATATTTGACGAATATTTAGTATAAATTTTATTTATATATATAGATAAACTCTATATTATTCTAAATATATTCATAATAGGTCACTCGTATATGCTTCTCCGTATAATTCTTAGAAATTCATATCATGTATAACAGAAGTATCCTAAATGTATTCCTAATAACTTTATGAACAATTTAGCAAAATAGGGTGGTGAAGCACAACATATTTGGGGTAATTTTTATACTAATAGTCGGTAGTAAATTAAGATTGGGATATGTTATCTTTAAATAATTGAAGATTTAAAATTGCACAAAATATTTATTTTTTATTGTGTATTATTACATTAATCCATTGTCTCAAACTCACGAATCTTTTAGGTAATATAACTTATGTAACTTGTGACTAACTTATGAACCTATAATACAATTAGATAGAATGAATAAAAAATGTTATTTCTGTATTATAATCTTATTATAGTAGTAAAATAATTTCTTCGTTATTTTATAGAAGAAGAATTAAATGAGTTATAAAAAGGTTAAAACTGTTTTTATATTTGATAAACCGAAATGTATATACATGAAACCTAAAGGGACAAGAGAATATGTGAAAAGCAAAGGCGAGATGGTATTATTATCTGCGTATATCAAGAAAGCCGAAAAAATCGCTGCAAAGAAGGCTCTCGCGTCAAAAATGGCCAAAAAATCAAAGGCTTCAAGATGGCCGAATAAAAGAAGATCCATATACGGTGGCTTCTTCGATGAAGAAGATAAAGAAGTCGGAGGCAATGAAGAATATGAATACGACGAAGGAAAAGAATTGGAAGAGCAACTACAGTCTATGTCTGGCGGTCAAGGTTTTGAAGAATTAGTATCTAAAGAAAATATTGATAAATTAATGAGTTTCTTGAAAACAACTGGAGGTAAAAAAGTAAAACGTGTTTCAAAAGCCAAAAAAGCTAAGGGGCCCAAAAAATTAAAACATGTTTCCTCGGTAGCTTTAATGAAACGCCGAGGTATAAAAAGACGCGGTGGTGTAGGTGGAAACTTAGGAGAAGATCAATACAACGATTAATGTTCAATCTTCTTGACGTATACAAGAGTGTAATATCCTGATGTAATATATTGCACAAGTACTTCTCTCTCATAACAATCAATTATTTTTTTACACGTAGGATTATCGCGTTCATAAATCTTTTTTGCGTTATAGATGCGATTGTTTCTCAAAATCTTCTTAATCTTAGGCAATTTCATATATCTTACCATTGTATAAATATGCTTTCGTAGTTTATTATTCGCTATGTCGTCGCGTTTTTTAAACTCGTTACTATTTTCTCCCGCTTTTACTACATATTTAAACCTACATATATTCTTATGCATTCTATCGTCTATAAAAGTGTTTAATCTCCAACTAAAATAATCTCTGTATGTTTTTACAAATATATTATAATCATCTTCATCTACAAACTTCGCAATAATTTCTACAATATCTTCAGGAATTTCTTTCAAGTAATTACGTTCATCCATGGTGTAGAATTCACGAATTTTTTTGTTGCGTAACTTGCGTAACTTGCGTAACTTGGGTGTATATCAGGGATCTATAAGATAATTAGATAGAGTGAATAAAAATATCAATTTTTTATAAATACGCAACAAAAAAAAACATTTTAATGATATAAACAAATGACCAAATTAACCAAATATATAAAATGAGTTTCAATAATCTATTGTTAGAAAAATATAATGTTAAATCATTGATAATATCAATGATTTTCTCAAAAATAATCAAAGCTAGCAGCTATTTTACATTATAGATTTAGGAGAAATTATAAAATTATACGAAAAATAGGTTACTAATTTTCGAAATATTAAACATTATTATTTAGTGAAATACAACCCAAATCCGGTTATTTTAGATTTGTTATCTTGTTTAGGTACTTATTTTGATTGTACATCTGATAATGAGATTAAATAAGTCATCGAATATACAAATAATCCAAATAAGATAATTTTTGCGAATCCTTGTAAAATGTCGTCACAAATAAAATATGCAAGGGCAAATGATGTAGATATGATGATTTTTTGACTGCGAAGAAGAACTTTATAAAATCAAACTGTATCACCCTTATTCCAAGCTTTTACTTAGACTCGCGGTAGACGATACAAATAGTATATGCTAATTTAATTCTAAATTTGGATGCAAATTAGAAAATATAGAGAAATTATTTACTTTAATGAATACATTAAAATTAAATCTCGTCGGTTTTAGTTTTCATAATAATAAATACGAAGATTCGAAAAAAGGATATATAATTAAATCAAATAAAGATCCGATAAGCAAAGAGGTGAATATAGCCCCAGACTTTGATATGTTTCATACAAAATGCTTCACAATCCTATAGGCGCTAATGTTAGAGTAATGCCTCCTCCCAACCCCAATTTACAAGGAATGCAAAAGAATTATATGAACACTGAATTTTAGAAAATACACCATATTCTATGGATACTAATTTTAGAGGAATGTCTGTAGTAAATGATACAAATATTCCCATCGTTCCTATTATAGAAAATATTAGAGATAGTAGAGATATAGAAGTAAGTTGAGCTATCGGAGCAAGAAGAAATATAGGGGTAATAGGATGAATCTGTTCTAAATGATAATAATATAGAATTTACAGAAAATAATAATGTTATTACAATCATACATCCACACACAAAAGAAAAAATCAGGAGAAGTATGGTAACAAATAAAACCTATTTTCAAAAAGATTGGACTACATCTATACCATTACAAGATATAATAGCTTGGTATAAATCTACATCAGCATCATTTTCCAAAGAGAAGCTTTATTTACAAGTATTATTTTCTGAAAAAGATATTGTAAAAGGATTAGGAGCAAGATGGGATATTGATAAGAAGAAATGGTATGCATCTGATACCTCTTTTAATAGAGAACAGTTTTCAAAATGGATAAAATGATTTAAGATTTTAACACAATCATAATGTAATAGTTACGACAGTATATCTATTCAACATCAATAATGCTATGAAGCTCTATTATTTGTAAGGTAGACGTAGGTGGTTATAAGAACCTTATTTTCTGCGTTTATCTTGTTTATTGTAAATCTTCAGATACATTACGCGATGTATCCAACCATAATTTATAGGTATCAAACTTTTGATACTTCCTTGAAGACACAAAGTAATGAACCTGTAATGAATATTTTTTACAGAACTTTGTGCCATTTTAAATCTTCAAGGGTGTAAAAGATAAGTATTCTACTTTTATAAATATTATAGCAACCGACCAAAAATATCAAAAGGAATATAAAAATAAAAAGTATAATTTTATCAAAAAATATAAAAAATTGATAAAGATATAGAAGAGTATTTATCAAATACACTTGTACGAGGTCAAGAGTCTGCTAAAAAAAACTCATTATTTAGTAAAATAAGTCGCGCAAGCGGAGGAATGCCTCCTAAAAAAATTAAGCAAATTGATCATAAACAAGCGATTATTGATAATCTAAAGATATTGGCTGAATATGAGAATTTAAATAAGGAGCCTTTTAAAACACGAGCATATAACAAAGTTATTGAATCTGTCGAAATATTAGAGGAGCCTATTAGCAATTTGGAAGATTTTAAAAAAATAAAAGGAGTTGGTGATAAAATTGCTCTAAAAATCAAAGAGTTGATTGAAACAGGAAAAATAACTGCTGTAGAAAATGCCTTAAAAGATCCGCGGTTTTCTCTACAAAAACAATTGGGAAAATTATATGGAGTTGGCCCTGTAAAAATAAATGAATTAATGGGTAAAATTAGCTCATTTGATGAACTCTATAAGAACCCCGATTTATTAAATGATAAGCAAAAAATAGGTCTAAAGTATTACAACGATATGGAGCTCAGGATTCCTATTAGCGAAGGTAAAAAGCATTACAAGATTATTGATAAAACATTCAAGCTCACTAATGATAAGATAGAATTTGAACTTGTAGGAAGTTATAGAAGAAAGAGTAAAGACATGGGTGATATTGATATACTAATTAAAAATAGCGAGGATTTAATTCTTAAAAAGCTAATAGCCAATTTAGTAGAATCGGGATATATCATAGAGACCTTGGCGAGTGGAAAAAGCAAATTTATGGGATTATGCAAATTATCACCAGATTTGCCTGCGAGAAGAATAGATATCTTAATTGCCGAACCATCGTATTACTATTTTGCATTACTATATTTCACAGGTTCTTACAGTTTCAATATTTATATGAGAAAAATAGCATTAGAAAAAGGATACTCGTTATCAGAATATGGCTTGAAAGGTAAGGATAACAAAATAATAGATACGAGCGATATCATTAAATCAGAAGAAGATATATTTAAATTCTTAAATATTCCATACGTAACTCCTGAGAAAAGAAGTATAGCATGATATTATAAGTTATACAATATTGTAATGCATCTTTCCTAAATACTCATTTTGTATATCATATCCTCTTATCTGATTATTCTCACTAATATCAGGTAGCCCCTGTATTTTATACAAAGGGCCTTTTTTAACATCCAAATCGTTAAAATCTGCATTTTCGATATTTAATTTATAATTATTTATATCTACGATATTAGTTTGTGCAGCCAATAAGTTCTCTTCTGTTATATATGGTACCGAGTTATCATCTGCTTTATCATTAAATATATTTTTTTTCTTGGGAATATCCATAGAACACTTATAGCCATGCTTACAATGTTCCCCGCACTTATCATGATCTTTCGCAGAGCAACCGGATCCTCCAGCGCAGCAGGATGTATCTTTAGTCTCTGAAGCATCTGATGATTTTACGAGGGTTTCTCGTTTATCTAATTCGTTTTTCTTCTTTATTTCATCACTATAAATTCTAAAATATATGATAAGAACACAAAGTGTTAATATGAAACCTGTTATATTATCTATTAATATAAGTATTGATATACAAAAAATTGCAATATATAGTTGAATAATTGCATCTTTGAATATTTTTTTTAAAGGGATATCTCTGATAATTATAGTTACAAACAAAACAATAAATGCTAATAATCTTATAGAGTTGATTATCATTTTTTATATATTCTATTATAATTCATATAAAAAAATGATATATAATATAATATGTATAATAATTAATAAATAATTTGAATGTTGTCTATTAATGGTTATAGTATAGCTAAAAAATCTCTTAGCACTGAGCAAATTGATAAAATTAAAAAGGAACTTACTATGAAACCACTGGTCAACTTTGATATGGGAATTAAAAACAAGGACGAGGAAATCACATTTGAACTGTATAGAGATACAGAGAATAGGATATATATTCCGAGATATTATGGTTTAACCAATTTTGGTGTTCCTAAAGTTTGCAAATTAACTGGTGGTGCAGACATTTCTGTTGATTTTATTGGTAAGCTAAGAGATGCTCAGATCGAACCTGTTAAAAACTTTTTAGAGGCCGCATACAATCCTCAAAAGATGGGTGGTATTATTTCGGTTCCGTGTGGGTTTGGTAAGACTATCATGAGCTTATATATAGCATGTCTAATAAAAAAGAAGACTATGTTCATTAGTCATAAAGACTTTTTAAATCAACAATTTATTGATACTGTTAAAGAGTTTGCACCAGCAGCAAAAATAGGAATCATTAAACAGAAAAAGGTAGATACTGAAAACAAGGATTTTATCATCGCATCATTGCAATCTCTTGCTATGAGAGAGTATGATCCTAAAATCTTCGATGATATAGGGTTTGTAATTATAGACGAGGTACATCATACGGGTGCTCAGGTATTCTGTAGAGCATTTAAGAAACTGAATACGCCTATTATTCTGGGGTTGTCTGCAACATTGAATCGCAAAGATGGGATGCGTAAGGTATTTGAGTATTATATTGGTAGTTCAGTATACTCAATTAAAAATAAAGAATATACTTATGTAGATGTAAATATTCACAAGTATTATGTTCCTAATATTGAATACTCTATCGTTAAAAAAATGTGGAATGGTAAAGAAAATATTGCGGCTATGATTAATAACATCTGCTCTTTTAAACCAAGAAACGAATATATTATCTCGATATTAATGGATATTTTGAAAAAAGAACCTGATAGGCGTGTGCTAATTTTAAGTGAACGACGAGGGCAATTAAAATCAATAGAAGATTATATTATAGAGCATAATATTGCAAACAATGATTATGGATATTATGTAGGCGGTATGAAACAAGATCAATTGAATATTTCATCTGAGAAGCAAATTATTTTAGCAACATTCCAACTTGCTTCAGAGGGCTTTAATGTACCTTCATTAAATACATTAATCTTAGCATCGCCTATCTCAGATATCCAACAATCTATTGGAAGAATTCTAAGAGAACGTCCAGAAAATAGAAAATATGTTCCGCTATGTATTGATATAGCAGATGAATTCTCTGTATTTCATAGAAAAAATGGTGCTCGTCTAAGATTTTACAAAAATAATAAGTATATGGTATCTTATTACCAAGACAATGAGAAATTAGAGATAGAAACCGGAGATAACAGATGTGATGGTGACGAAGATTGTAATACAAATAATGGTGGCGCAAAAAAAAGTAAAAAGCCTATGTTTATTAATGACGATGAGTAAAATATTATTGTAATATAGTAATATAGTAATAAGTATTATGAAAAAAGAGAATAGTGTATATGACTATTTTGAAAATATATTATGGGTAATATTGATAGTAATTCTCCTACTTGCCATAGGATATTACATTAATTATATTATGAACACTGTTGGTCGCGCGAATCGCCCATCGCATACAGAGCCTATGGCTCCCAATGGTAAAACAGCGCATCATAGCATAGTTCATGATATAGATAAACATAATTCACATGCTTTATCTATGGCGTCTCCTATACTGGTCAATTTATATGAAGAAGATTATAAGGTTGTAAGAAATAAGAATGATATAGAATGTGTGAATAGAGATTCTATTTTACTATATGATAATACATATAATGCAGACAATGATAATTTCGATGTGGAACTTATGAGACCCTATCATAAAAATAATAAATTCTTAGAAGAATTAGAAAATGTATATAATACAAGAATATCTTCGCGAGAAGCTGGAGATATAGAAAATGACGAAATATACGAACACTCTTTAAGAGAACAGAAGACGGACTTACCATTAGCAAATATACCAGTATACGCTTTATTAGACAATAAACCTCTCAAATTATCTGATAGAAGAATTGGCGATATTCAATAATATAAAGATTATAATGATATATGTATATATATTATAAAATGTATCGGAGCAGTATAAAAATTGCATATCTTCTATCGGTATTATCAGTATCAATTGCATTTTCCACAGCACCTATAGCTATTGTAAAACCTAATACTATGATATCGGAATCAAATAATTACTTTACACCTCTTAACTATTCCTTTGATATTTACAAATATAAATTATTTGAAATTAAAAATAATAGACTTAACGCTTTCACGACTTTTGCAAATCATTTTCGCAGTTTATTTTATCCCTATGAAAGAAAAATACCATTGTATTACTATGTACGTACGAATACTTCTCAAAGTATATAGCTTAGTAGCCTTTTATATACTGCATTTTCATAAGTAATCTCTTTCTTTTTATGCTTTAATAAATGTTCATTCTCTGAATTTATTTCTCGCAATTCAACATCTTTATTATCGATGCCATGAAAAACATATCTATATTTATCTTGGATAAAGTAAAATCCAATCATATTTTTATTATTATAAGATATTTATTTATATTTGTTTTTATATCTATAATACAAGCTTTGCTCAATATAAAAGACCTGTCTTTAGAGAGATCTTTAGTATTTGCTATATATTTAGAGAAGTCTTTGAGAGCTCTATGAGAACATTTTATTTTTAAATTTTTGAAAAATAGCTCACATATTGGCATATATTTCAATGAGAACAATTCTTCGTTACTATAAAAAGCATGGTATTCATTGGCTATCTCATTATATTCTAATTTAGATACTAAATTATTTATAATTAATTCTGTAAATATATGCTGGGTGTTTGCGACATAATCTTTTAGAACAAAGAATGATTCGATAATACTATCTTCTTCGCGATCCTCGTTATTTTTTAATTTTAGAAGAGCTGGTCTTATCTTGTCTCTTATTTTTCCTCTAACAGACCACTCAGGAGTACTATCATATAAATATGGTATTTTATTTATATTTGCATAATCAATAATATTCTTTTTCTCTACAGATAGCAATGGTCTCCATATCTTTAGACAATCTATCTCTTTTAAGGTTTCCATACCAGATAAATTTCTGTAATTACTTTTATTAGAAATATTGGTCAAAATATTTTCAAAACAATCATCCTTATTATGCCCTAGTAATATGTATGTTCTGTCGTTTTTACTAATCTGTCTATACATATCATATCTGATGTTTTTTGTTATTTCTTCGTATAAATCTCGCAAACCATTATGCAAACAATTAATTCTCTTTAATTCGTTGATAGTCCTGAAATATAATTTGACGCCTAATTTATTACAATAGTAGTTTACAAAATGCAATTCGTCTTCTGATGTTTCTCTATTATTATAATTAATATGAACTGCTATAATGTTTTTAATTTTTTTAGAATTATTAACATCTTTGATATATTTGCAAGTATACAAAGCTACCATGCTATCTACACCGCCAGATAAGGAAACGATAATTGTAGAATCATCGTCTATATTCCCAATTTTGTCTAACATATTGCTGTAGACAATATCATCGATAGAACAGATAAGATTATTTTTACAAGACATAGGATCAAGTATATCTTTATTAATATCTTCCCACCTCTTAACTGGTATTTTATTTTTCATAGATAAGGCATTAATATCTTTATAAATATTATTAAGAGTAGAATGGATATATCTTCTGCATTTTAATTTATCTTCAGCGACCCCTTTATCGTATAGTAATATATAGTTACTAATAATCTCATATATTTTATCAATATCTTTCAAATGTCTATAAGGTAAATATATGAAACTCAATTCGTCTATTGAGAATATAGTAAAATTATTGCGATACAATAATATATTTGAAAATCCAACAGCCTTCCTTGTATATTTCATTACATCCAAAGAATCATCATATACACGCTTGTAATGTCTCGTAACTTGATCAAGTAATATAATACATGCTATTATTACCTTATTATCATAATCGCCATATTTACTATATTCCTCGTAAATATTACATGTGTAACATAGATATCTATAATATTTATCACATAAATAAACATCTATTTGACTATTTTTAGAAAACCACCATTCTTTATTATCGAGCCATTCATAATATAAATTTAATAACTCTTGCATACCTTATTATGATGCCAAATTTTTATATATATTTACTTTTTAACCGCTATTAGTTAGCCTTTATATTTTATATACTCTTTTCTTGAACTGAGTATCTTATATATACATCTTTCTTTTCCTTGTATAATCTTTTTTCCACAAGATTTATTTATAGCTTTTTCTTGGTAAGCGAGGCATCTCTATTATATAGTAAAGAAAAAAAATAAGTATCATAAGTAGCCTAAGTAGACTTATAAGATTTTTGCAAATTATGTTTGGCTCTAAATAGAATATCCATGTCTTGCTTTGGCCATTTAGCAGGATCTGCTTTCCTATCGAGAATATATGATGTCTTACGAATCATCTCTTCATTATCAATATTTTTTACACCCTTGAAGATTTAAAATGGCACAAGATGTTATGAAAATGATATAAGATTTAAACATATTATAAATATGTGGAGAGATTAGTAATGGGACAGATTAAGTTAGTGACTGTGAATTTATTGATGAAGCCAAAACGCA
>SXGQ01679817.1_pt1 | contig 41659 bp, 61 predicted proteins | sample 3178371 | NCBI WGS metagenome assembly SXGQ01 (sample SAMN11356859, study PRJNA531348) | freshwater metagenome | isolation source: freshwater sample F1-20 | place: China: Fuxian Lake, Yuxi | collected 2017-12-25
AGATAAAATTAGTATGATTTTTGAAGATTTTAAGGAGTGTATAGACACTATGGTATTCATACATAATAGATCCTTACAGGCATACAAACTAAATATTGACCTCGTAGAATATGGTGATCCATATGATAAGATAATGTCCATATTATGGGAAAATATACTAACAGAGAACGGATACGAATGGCTATCTTGGTATCTTTATGATAAAGATGGAATATCAGGAAATCCTAGGGATGATATAAAGGCTTACGATAATGATGTTGAAATCTGTAAAAATCTTGAGGATCTTCACTCATATTTAGTAAAAAATAACTATCTTAACTTAAATAAAGAAAATAAAAATGACTAATAATATTCTTTCCTGTATAATTGATTGGGATGCACATCATAAACACAGGAAGGGGAAAAAGATAGATCTTTATAAAATAGAAACAGATTACAAAATAGATTGGAAATCTAGATCCAAGGATATATTTAAGGATTATATTTCTAGATTATCTAAGCATCTTAAAAATCTAGATAATATATCTAATAAAATAAGTAGTATCAAGGATGGGATTAAATGAAAGAAAAAAACCAAAAATAGTAATACACGACAAAGAATTTGAGCTGGAGGGATTTCACGTTTCGGAGTTAGGATATTTAATGATGAGGCTATACTCTGATTCTGATAAAAGATATTTAACCTACAATATGGGTGAATACAACAAAGACAGTAATATTTTTAACCAAAACCTGTTGAAAAATGAAAAAAAATAACACAATTGTTCTTCTTAATTCCGAAGGACCTGTTCTTACAGCTAAGAAGAACGACGAGGGTAAATTCTTATTATATGATACTGATGAAGTATTAATAGAGGAATTAAATCAGAAGGAGTTTATTGATTTTGTATACAATAAAAGATCTATAACTTATACTGACGGTGAAAAAATAGTTTATACAAACAAACCCCTCACCATGAGAGCAAACAGAGGTGAATTAACAAGATTCGTTTACGGAGAGGGTGTTAAGACACACTTTGTTGAATTTGATAAAACTGATGGACAGTGGTTATCTCCAGTTCCATCTGAAAGAGAATGGCAAGAAGAAGCTTTACAGTTTATATTTGGACATTATCCTAATGCTTCTCCTAGATGGCAATACCTTAATGGGTTAATACATATAGCTCTTCAAAATGTCCCGGGTGGTCCAGAATTTCTTAAAAAAATAGAGGAGTTAAATAAAAAATAAATCTATGAAATACGAGAGGGACGACAAATACTCAAAATCTAATAGTCTAGTCGATTATCTGTTAAACGATAAAGAACTCCCGAGATCTATGAGAGATCTCTCACAGGACGACATGTTAGAACTGCTCCTCTACAATATTATAAAAAAGGAGGAACATATTAAAATTCAAAGAGAAAGAATGAAAGAATATCAGGATGTTTTTGATGGTATTTCTAGATTTACAAATAGTAGAAAAATTGTTTACCAATGAGAACAATCAAATGGTGTGGATATGAATGGATAACACAGGAAAGGTGGGGAGAGGTACACCCTGATAAAAAACATTGGTGGTATGATGAATCATGCGTATCTATAGATGAATCTGAGAATCTTCATTTATTAACTAAAAAAAATCCTAGAGAATTTCTAGGAACAGGTATTTCTGAAATAGGTGTAGGCCTTGTTTCGTGCACTCATAAATTCGGGTACGGAATTTATTCCATAGATGCTAAATTGCCGGAAGGGAATAATCTTTGGCCAGCTTTTTGGATGTGGTCATGGGATTCTTGGCCTCCTGAGATTGATATTTTTGAAGGATATAGCAATAGAAGAGGAAAATATTTTAAGCCTAGATTAAGAAATATATTTGGTTTTTGGAACGTTCAGACAAATGTACATTACAAGGATGGTAAAAATAATAGAATGGCAGGGGGGAGGACTCATTTTTTTGGTTTTAAAAACCCATCAAAGAACTTTATAAATTATAGCTTAATTTGGGATAGGAATTCAATTCAGATTTATTATAATAATAGATTGGTTAGATCAATTGATGATAAGTATATTATGAAACAGTTGGAAGACAAAAAAATGAATGTTATAATAAATAATGGTATTACTGATGGGATAGATCTATCTAAAAAAATACCAGATTCCGATTTTATCGTTAAAAATTTTAGATATTCCCCAATTTTATATGGATTGTAATTAATGTTAAAAGTATATGAACAAAGAAGAATTAATATATCTAGCTTCTCCTTACAGCCTTGGTAATAAGGAAGAAAATTTTAGAATGGTATCAAAAAAAGCTGCTGAGCTTGTATCTGAGGGATACACAGTGGTTTCACCAATAACATATGGACATACCTTATTAAAATTTAAGAATATGCCAGATGACTGGGAATTTTGGATGGATTTCTGCTCCCAGATGTTATATCGATGTGATAAATTATTTGTTTACAAAATGCCAGGATGGGATTTTTCTAAAGGAATATCAGCAGAAATGAGAATTGCTAGAGATCATTGTATTCCCATAGAGTATATCGAATATGACGAACCAGTATCTGAGGAAAATTATTCAGAGAAGGTAATAAAATGGGATTTATGAGACAGAGTGGAAAAACATCAAGAACTGTTGATTTCGTCGTAGATCAATTATATCAATGCGGACAAGCTATAGCTACTGACCATATCGCTTTCGAGTATAAAATAAGTATGGCTAAACTTGAAAATTTTATAACTAAGGTGATAGACCGTATCAATTCATCTTCGTATGGATCATTGAAAGTTGAATACAACATACAAAAGGTGAATGATATTTATGTTGTTCATTTTAGAACAGTTAAAACAAATAAGGATGACACAAAGTGAATTTAATATTGAGCTACTAAAAGATGGAGAACTTATATGTAGAAATTCACAATTTTGTAAGGGAAAGCAGGTTGGTATACATGGTAGAATGTTTGGTGCGGATCTGATGGAGGAATTGGATTCAGTGTGTGCAGTATTTGCTGCTGAGATATGCGATACGCCATGGATAGTAACAAAAACTATGAATATAGAATTTTTATCACCGGTTTTACCTAACCAAATTTATAAGACTTATGTTGGAATAGAAAATATTGGAACAACATCACTACATCTTAAAGCGGAAATAAGAAAACACTCGGTACATACCGACAAAGAAACATTATCAGTAAAATGTGAGTGCATATTTGTTCGTATAAATGAGGAGGGTGAAGCTATAAAAATATCAGATTCAGTTAGAGAAAAATTTGGGTATCAGAAACTTAATACATATTAATCATGTATAATTATAAATTAATCATTTTAACAGGAGGAGGATTTACACAATCTAAACAATTCGTTGCCGATTCTTGTTCAACAACAACTAATAGTTCTAGCTCAGGATATTATGCTTTTTTTAGTGATAATAAATTGATCTCATGCTATCCAATAGAAAGAACCGTAATTGAATCAATAGAAAAAAATGGATAAAAATACAATAAAAGAAAATAAGATCTCCAAGGAAGAAATTCAAGAAATTGAAAGATTAACTGGTGGAAAAATTGGAACACATACATTTGGCCCGAATAACGAACACACACTAACAGATTCTTTCCTGACAATCAATGGAGAATATATTGGTTCCATTGAAGAGGCAAGATGGTACGTCAAAAATAGCCTAATGGTTGACGAAAAATATCCACGTGGAGTTGCTGCACTAATTACAGGGAGTACCTATGGTACGGATAACCCAGTAATAGAAGGAATGTACGGATATACACACCGTGGGGGACAATTGTTTAAGATTGGGGATCGTTTATTTGAGGGAGAATATAAACCTTCCAAAGAAGATTATGAGGAAACCCAATGGAATGAATTCCAAGAAAAATTTAACAATCTATATGAAGAATCTGACGACTTAGATCGTGATTGGATGGATAGAGATGGCATATCTTATGTAATACCTTTTAAGTTAAGAGGTAAGAAGATTATTGAAAATATGGAGGAAGCTTTCAAAGCTGCTGAAAATATATCAAAATATTTAAGTTAAAATGGGTAAAATAAACGATGGCTTAGATCCAAATAATGAAACACATAAAATTATTTTGGATATTAATAAGAAGAATGAAGAAAAATATGGCCCCTATCATGATGATTGCGGGCTTTTTAAAGCTTTTTGTACATGTAAAGAATATTCACCAGGTAAGAGTTATAAGGTAGAGACCAAAAATATAAGGAATATAGATGATATAAAATTAATTTTGGAATTTATGGATCTATATTTTACACCTCCTACTAGAGATAGTTACGAAAAAATAAAGCATCTATTAAAGGAAAAGAAAAATGGAAGTTTGGAAATTAATAACTGATATTGATCCAGATAGGGCGGATTCAATAAGAGATGAGGTAACATATAAGGAAGATGCCTTATTGAATTCATTGGTTGAAAATGGACAGATCTATAACTGTGATCTTATAGAGGAAGGTAAAATAACACCGTTTTTTATTTGTGATGAGAGAGTATTAAATATACTTAACGGTATATTCTCCAAATATGGATCTGAATTTGAATACATCAATATCACGGAGGAATTTCTTATGGGTGAGTATGAGATACCTGACGATGACTTTATTGCTTACCGTGAGCAGAATTTAACTGAAGACATTATATACTCCAAAATAATTTACCACGGGGTAGATTCATTAACAGAACTTGATAAAAGAATATTAGATGAGTCAGCAAGAAAATGAAGAATATAATCCATACTATTAAATTCCGATTATCAAATTAAAAAAACATGGAAAAATTTATAATAGACAGGATAGAAAATCCTCAATTAATTAACTGTATATTACCAGTTATTAGCAAAGATGATTCTAAGGTTACCCTTGAATACAAGGATTTTGATCTCTCCACCAAACAAATAACTATCAATATAAACGACGGAGAATTTTATACGGATGAGGTTATATCAAGGAGATCTAAGGATCTTGCTATTAGAAACATTATATCAATGATGGAGTATAATGGAATAACTATGGAGGATTTAAAAAGTAAATTGGATTAGATATGTTTACTGAAGACGAGCTTAATATCATAGGAGGAATTAATTTCTCCATTCAATCTTTGGATAAGATGAAAAAAATAGCTACGGATGAGATAAAAACTATTGGTGAAGTATACATACTATTAAAAAGAAGAAACTTTGAAGGTTTTTTTGATAAAATAGAAAAAAATGATAAGTAATGTTTAATTACGATGAAGAGATAGAAAAGTTGGATCCTAATATTGCTAAATCTATAAATAAGATAGTTAAGGATCTTTCGCGTATAAAAAAATACAGGACATTATCTATATCTCCATGGAAATCGAATCTTCCAGAGATACTCCCATTTATTGGGCAAAAAATAGAGTCTGAAATTAATACATATATAACAGGATTAGAAATACAAAGGCAAGATTTAAGAAGAAGAGAAAGAATCTTCGAAGGTTTAATCGCTATTAAAAATAATATTGAAGATGGACAATAATTTAAGAAGACTTATCGATCAGTTTGAAGAAAATAAGGGACAATTTGTTATAGTTGATAATAAGGTTTTAAGATTTGTTTGTATTTCTGAGGATGATCTTGACTATTACTACGTAACATATGATGGTAGAAAAATAAGATGGCATAGTGCGGTAGGTAGATATATGCCGCTAAAAGGAAGATTAGACGAAAGGGATTATAATGAGCTAGTTAGATTAGCAAAAATTAATCATTTTGATCAGGAAGATTTCTTCATGCCTAGCGACGAAAAAGCAAAAGAAGCTGAGAAAAAATTTGCAGACGAGCACAAAAAAGAAATGATGAAGGAAGAGGGATATGATAAATACCTAGTTCCTTTTTGTTGGGATATAAACTAAAATAATAAATAAAATGAAAAACGTAATTGACGCACAAACAGCTATTTACAATGAATGGACTAAAGCATTCACTAAACAAATGAATAACATACCAGAGTATGCTAAAAAAATGAGCGAGCCTGATGTGTTGGTAAATTTTACAAGAAATCTTCCACATAATGATATGAGTAATTATTTATTCGAGAATTACATTAAGTGGTGCAACCAAACTATAGATTACCAAAAATCAGTTGTAAATTTTATCGAAGGATCTTTTATTAATTTAAACCTAATAAAAAAATAAGATGGTAAATAAGAATATCTCTCCTGTTATCAGATCTGCTATTAAAATTATAGAAAATACTATAGAGGGCATAAAGATAACGGTATTAGATAGCGAGATGAAAAAATCTCTACCAACTGAAAAATACCCCGAGGGAATTCCTGGGGTAAATATACAAATAAATCTAGATGGTGATTACCTGGAAATATTTATGTCCAGTAGATTGGCAGAATCAATGCATTCAATTTATGGTGACGAGGTAGCAAAGGAATTTATTTTACCATTATTTAGAAATCAAATAAGTAAAAATAATGAGAGAATATAATATCTACCTTGACGATTTAAGAACCCCCATAGATGATAATTGGATAATATGTAGGAACTATGATGAATTTGTTGATAAGGTAAAAGAAATCGGAATAGAAAATATGGATACTATATCTCTTGACCATGATCTTGGAGAGACAGCTATAAGAGAGTACTTTAAAAATGTTACAACTAATTACATTTTAGATTACGATAATATTCACGAAAAAACCGGATATGATTGTGCTAAATGGCTAGTTGAAGAAAGTATTAACAGTGGCATCTCTTTACCATTAATATTAACACATAGTGCTAATCCAATTGGATCTGCCAATATAATGGGATACATAAACAACTTTCTAAAAAACCAAAGATTGCCACAAACGTGTATTAGAACTAAGATTCCACATACAGTATAGAATATATACTGTATGGAGATTTTTAAAAAAATATCAGCTGCAATTGCTTTAGCTATAGTTATAGGATTACCTTTGGCATTATTGGAATCCCTTACCATATATTCAGTTATAAATCTTTACGAAATACCATATCTTTCTAAATTCCAATATTATCATATAATGGGATTAAGTTTTATTTTTATGATGACTAGAAATAGGATAAGACTAAATGAAGATGCTTGTGAAGATGGTGAGGATGAGGATGTTAAGGTATTATCAAATACAATTATAAATCAGAGCATCAATAGATTATTTAGAATTGTATTTGTTTGGGGAGTTTCCCTAGCAGTTCATTACTTATTTTTTAAATATAAATGATAAAAGAGATATTAACCATAGTTATCCCTTCCAAGGATTGTGTGTACTCAATAAAGAATACATTAGAAAATCTAACAACTAAAACTAAAATTTTAGGAACTAATATATTGGTTTTAGATTTTGGGTCAAACGATGGATCCTTCCAATATGTTGCTCAAGCATCTTCTGATTTTAGTAGAATACTTAGAATAGAATCTATAAGGATGAAAGAAGATGAATGTATTAGTGACATATTAAATAATATTAGGACACCATATGTTCTAGTTATAAAGCCTGGTGTAGTATCAGATGATCCGGATATTATAATGAATTCTATCAATAAAATATTGGAAGAAAATAAGACATTAGTATATCTTAAAGATCTAGGTATATTTAATCGAGTGATTAATATTTTTAAAAGAAAAGATAATCCATCTCTTATTTTTTCTAAGAGAGAAGTAATATGTGATCTAGGTTATAATCCGGAAGATCCGGATCAAAATATATCTATATCGTGTCCATCACAATTGGATGGATTTATAAAATATTAGGATTGTAATATTCTATCCATATTTTTAGCTCTTTTTTCTAGAATTTGAATTTCTTCCTCTACACTTTTCCATAGGATGTTTAGTGGTTTACTTATATCCTCACCCTCTTTGTTGATAGAGCATATTAATTTTACCCAAATTTTAAATTCCTTCTCGTCTCTTACATTAATACCCTTTCTTCGGGTTGTTGTTTTGTTTAACATATCTTATCTTTTAATTAAACATAAAAAAATAATAAACATCTAATTGTTTATAATGCTAAATTAACATATTAATGTTAATAAAAAAAATGATTCATTGTTTTTTTTTGTTTTTTGATATAAAAACTAAGGTTTTTGACTTTTTTTGAATGAATCCTTAGCATTTTTAGCCATCTGTGCATACTCAAAAAGCTCCATATTGACAAAATATTCTATAGCTTTTTCCATAGCTTTTGGAATATCTGTTTTTTTCATGTAGATCTTGGAATATATCTTATTATCCCACTCAAATTCCATAAATGCCTCAGATGTCAGATTCTCGTCCTCTACCATCTTAATAGCGGTCTCTACAGTTCTAGTATATATTTTTCCAGGATTACTTAGTAACCATTTTTCTAAGTTTTCTGGGTTAACTTCATTTATCATATTATTTAATAATTGCTCTATGTTAATTCATACCTATAGTAGGATCTTTTGTTCCGAAACTAATTAGATTAAACTGATAATATATATGTTACATTATATATTTGCAGGAGATGAAATTAGTATTTATATCGGACACACATAATCAACACGAAAAATTCGAAATACCTGATGGTGATTTTATAATCCATTGTGGAGATGTTTCTGGTAGAGGAATAAAGAGCGAGGTAGAATCTTTTCTTAATTGGTTTGAAAAATTACCACACAGAAATAAAATAATGATACCAGGTAATCACGATTTTTTTTTTGAAGAATACTACGATACAGCAAAAAACATGGTTGATTCTAGAGGAATAATATGTTTGATGGATTCTGAGGTAGAAATAGATGGTATAAAATTTTGGGGATCACCAGTAACCCCTTATTTTCATAATTGGGCTTTTAATAGATTCAGAGGATCTGATATACAGAATCACTGGAATAAGATTCCTGATGATATTGATGTATTAATAACTCACGGACCCCCTGCGCATGCGAAGAATCATTTGTCTATGGTTATAGAAGGTGAAGATGTTGGGTGTGAGGATTTATATAAAGTAATACAAAGAATAAAACCTAAAGTGAATTGTTTTGGACACATACACGAGGGATATGGGACTTCTATAGAAGATGATACTATCCTCATAAATTGCAGTCTGTTAAACAGAAGATATTCTCCAGTAAATAAACCAATAGTATTAAATTACGAAAATGGAAAATTTTCTATCGATCAATAAAATGCAGAAAGGGTCTACAGTTTCTGATTCATTCAGAAAAAAATTAGTGGATCTAGGATATAGGAAATTCGACGGGAAACCTTTAAAAGGTGAAATATGCTACGATGCATACCATAAGGACTTTTCAACAAACGATGATCTAAATTATACTATCTATTGTTATTGTTATGATCTTAGGGGTATAGTTGAGAACCCCGAGATATTCGAATTTTCATTTGAGGTACAATTAAACGCAGGAGCAGGAATAATAGGATTAGAGTCTATTCAATGGGATTTTACAACAGAAGAAGATGCTTTGTTTAATGTAAAATTTTTCGAAAGTAAAGTTAATGATGTTTGGAAAGCCCTTGGGTCTATAAAATTTCCTACCTAAAATCAAACAATCTTTTTAATCCTCTAAACTGATTGTTTAAGGATTCTTTTAGTCTGTTAATAGATATCTCAAATTCTTTACCGAAATTTTTAGGAGCATCTTTATAAGATTCCGGTGTCTCATCATTCATGTCCTGTGTATATTGCCAATAGAAAGACAATTCACTAGGAACTTTAAATCCGTAGAATTCGTATACCTGCTTTTGTGTTTCCATTACTTGCTCCCCATTCCAGTTTTGTCCAATAATTACACATCCAGCTTCTATAGATTCAACGGTATTTTCTTCACCTAATGTTGTGTGTATGTTTTCTATCCAGTTAAGTCTTTCTATTAGTTTTTGATAAAAAGCATTAGCTTGTCCCCATCTTACACTTATAAAGAATATTACAGCATCTGATTCGTAGATCTCTTTAGAAACCTTCCATAATTCGTCATCTGAGTTATTTATTGATGCCCAGCATCTATGATTACCCGATGGATTTTTTTCTTCATCTTTTAATTTAGAGTCTTTTATTCCACAATTGTTACCATCAACACCAGATACATTTCCTTCGCAAGGGAATATTTTTAGCTTGGGTATCTCTAATAAAGAAACTTCAGTTCTATCAGTTAGTTTGTCTTTTAAATCCATAGCTAGTATGGTAGATTTAGGTATTTCTTTGCTACCTTCCCATCTATTTGATGTTGTTAAAAAAAGAACCTTTTTTTTAGTAGAAAGCCTATCTAATAGAGCCTGTATATTATTTTCCATATCTTATATATCTTCCAAATATATTCGATATATATAATAAAATCTTTAAAATTGATAGGTTTAAGAATAGTTGGTAAATCTTACGATTTTTATAATTACGAGATATCTAATACGTATAAGACAGGAACTGTTATCGGAACAGAATTGAAGAGTGTTAGGATATGGATAAATTCATCTCCCTATCCAAAGGATGTCATGTGCGATATAATGATATGTAAGGAAGAAAATACCAATGATACTATTAGTATACCAGCATTTCTTATTCATAAGCTAATCGATAGGGAGACTATTAATGAATCTGTAATAGTTAAAGGAGTTTCTTTTAATTTTATAAGTCCTGACAGGATGGTCGACTTCCATACATACAATATATCAAAAATTGAGGGATGTATCATAGGGAAATACTCTTGTCCTAATGTTGTTTGGGGAAATGATCCTATATCACATACTCTGGTTAGAAATTTTTTCATAATGTGCTATCCCAAGAAAGGTGATATCATAGATTACGATTCTGTTGTTTTCTTTGATGAGAGAAGTGTCGAAAAAAATGCTGATAATATTGATGCAATATCAACGGAATCTAATACGAGAACAGCTACTCCTCCTATAATAATAAAAGGAATAGATGGTAAGGACGGAATCGATGGAATTGATGGTAAGGATGGAATTGATGGTAAGGATGGAATAGACGGTAGAGATGGTAAGGGTCAGGACGGTAGAGATGGTAGGGATGGAATAGATGGTAGAGATGGTAGGGACGGAATCGATGGTAGGGATGGAATAGATGGTAGTGACGGATCTTCATCAGATATACCTGGTTTCTATGTTTCAGCTACCCCTCCTGAAGGAAGCGGAACTGATTCAATCTTAAATGGATCCATGTGGTATAATACAACAAATGCTAGAACATATGTTTATGTTCATTCTACAAATTTCTATTGGTTATTAATTTCTGATACATCTAAATAAATAATTAAAGCGATGGATTTTCTTCCTATAGATCCAGAAGTTGGACAAAAACATAAGATTAACAGTGATTCCTCATATTATTATGAATGGAATGGATTTGCTTGGGAGACATTTACCGAGTCATCAAATAATGTTAATGAAAGAACTGTACAAAAAATAGTTAGGGAAGTAGTAAATGAAACACCTTCGGGTATTATAGATTCGATTAATAATATTTTTGAACTTGTATCATTACCTGAACAAAATTCTGAGACATTATATCTTAATGGGATTTTACAGAAAAAAGGAGATGATTATGATTATGTTATAGAAGGATCAATAATCTCTTTTAATTTTTCACCATTAGAGGAATCAGTAATACTTTGTAGCTATTCCACGATGGATCAATTATACAATAAAAACGAGGAGCCTGTTGGGATATTTGATGGAAGTAATAGGGTATTTTCTTTATCTAAAAACATAGTCATTGGATATGAGAAAATATATCTAAATGGAATACTACAAAAATATGGAAATGATTACGATTATACCATAAATGGATCATCTATAATATTTAATGAAGCACCCTCAGAAAATTCCACAATATCCTGCTATTATTACTCAGGTATTTGATCTTTTATCCACGTTGTTCGAATATATAGTATAGATGATTCGTCATCTAGAGGTAATTATTATATTTGTTTCGTTAAAAAACGTTAAAAATCAATATATTATCAAAGAATTTATATGAGAATGAGAATTAAAAAATAATATATACAAGAGAATGGAAGAGAAATTTTCTAAGCAAGATATTTATATTACTACAGATTTGTATTTAACTTCGTACCTATTAGTAAAAGGACACAAATTTAAATTTGAAAAAAAGGGAAAGGCTTACTTTAATTTCCCAATGTCCGATGATTTAGATGAACATGTGAATGAGTATTTGATGGGAAGCGGTTCGGTAACTCCGTTAGCTTACGCAAATGCAGTAAAAAATTTAAAGAACTTATTGTTTAATAAGTAATTTAGTTCATCTAGATATACCCTCCTATATCTAAACCGTATTAGCGTAAGGCAGAAATGTTGCCATTAAAAATTATAAATAAATATGGCAAAAACTAAGATAGTATTAAATCAACAATCCGATTTAATACTTAACAATGCACAAATAGTTCAGCCTACTGGTATTCAAAAATCCGATTTACCTGGATTAGTTGATGACCTAAATTTGTTAAATTCTTCAATCTCTACAGAAGAATCAGCTAGGATATCCGCAGATGCTGGATTATCTTCTGAGATTTCTGTTGAAAGAGGACGTATTGATGCTATCCTTGATGGATCATCAGTTAACCTTGATCAGTTTAGAGAAGTTGTTGATTTTGTTGAATCAATAGATCTAGAGAATGATAATGCATTATTATCAGCTGTTACCTCTATTAATTCTTCTCTTGATGCAGAAGAGGCTAGAGCAATGGCTGCCGAAGCTTCATTATCTTCTGACATCGCTGCTGAGACCTCTGCTAGGATAGCAGATGTTAATGCTGAGGAAACAAGAGCAATGGCTGCTGAAGCTGCTTTATCAACAGATTTAACAAATTTACAGTCTTACGTAGATACCACAGTCGATACAGCTATCGCTAATTTAACTAGCGATTTGTCTGACGAGACTAGTAGAGCTGAAGCTGCTGAAGCAGCATTACAATCTGCAATCGAAGCTGAAACAGCTGCTAGAATAGCTGCAGATTCAGACCTAGATTCAAGGATTGTTGATATTATTTCTAATACTGATTTAACATCGGTAGATTCATTTGCAGAAGTTGTTAGAGATTTAGCTTCTGAAGTTTCAAGAGCTACTGCTGCTGAAGCTGAATTAACTACAGATTTAGCTGCTGAGGTTTCAAGAGCTACTGCTGCTGAAGATCAATTAGCTTTAGATTTAGCTGCTGAGGTTTCAAGAGCTACTGCTGCTGAGGAGGTATTAACTACAGATTTAGCTGCTGAGGTTTCAAGAGCTACTGCTGCTGAAGCAACATTACAATCTGCAATCGAAGCTGAAACAGCTGCTAGAATAGCTGCAGATTCAGACCTAGATTCAAGGATTGTTGATATTATTTCTAATACTGATTTAACATCGGTAGATTCATTTGCAGAAGTTGTTAGAGATTTAACTGCTGAGATAACTAGAGCTACTGCTGCTGAGGAGGTATTAACTACAGATTTAGCTGCTGAGGTTTCAAGAGCTACTGCTGCTGAGGAGGTATTAACTACAGATTTAGCTGCTGAGGTTTCAAGAGCTACTGCTGCTGAAACAACCCTTCAATCTAATATTGATATAGAAAAAGCTCGTATTGATGCTATTCTTGATGGATCAGATATTAATTTGGATCAATTCAGAGAGGTTGTCGATTTTGTTCAATCTATTGATTTAGACAATGATGAAGCTCTTTTAAATGCAGTTGTTTCTATAGAGAATTCAATTTCTCAAGAAATTTCCAATAGAGAATCTGCTGATTCCGCTATTGAAAGTACACTTTCTTCATTAGAAGGAACACTATTTGCAGAAATTTCTTCATTAAATTCTTCTTTAGATACTGAGGTTTCTGATAGAATTTCTGCTATTGAGACTGTTGAAGATTCTATTGACGATCTTTCGGGATTATTAGATTCATCGGTTCTTACGATAAACAATACAATAGATAGTATATCTTCAGATTTATCTGAGGAAATTTCAAGATCCACGAATGCTGATAATTTACTTCAATCAGCAATTGATACAGAAAGATCAAGAATCGATTCTATTCTTTCTGGTTCTGATGTTGATTTAGATCAATTCAGGGAGGTTGTTGATTTTGTACAATCTATCGATTTAGACAATGATGAAGCTCTTCTGAATGCAGTTGTTTCTATAGAAAACTCAATTTCACAAGAAATTTCGAATAGAGAATCTGCTGATTCCGCTATTGAAAGTACACTTTCTTCATTAGAAGGAACACTATTTGCAGAAATTTCTTCATTAACGTCATCTTTGGATTCAGAAGTTTCTGATAGAATTTCTGCTATTGAAACTGTTGAGGATTCTATTGATGATCTTTCGGGATTATTAGATTCATCGGTTCTTACGATAAACAATACATTGGATCAGGTAGTTTCTGATTTAGATTCTGAAGTTACTAGAGCTACTGGTGCTGAGAGTTTGCTTCAATCTGCAATTGATGCAGAAAGATCAAGAATTGATGCTATTCTAGATGGTTCTGATGTTAATTTGGATCAATTCAGAGAGGTTGTTGATTTTGTACAATCTATAGATTTGGATAATGATGAAGCCCTTCTGAATGCAGTTGTTTCTATAGAGAATTCAATTTCTCAAGAAATTTCCAATAGAGAATCTGCTGATTCCGCTATTGAAAGTACAATCTCTTCGTTAGAAGGAACATTATCTGCAGAAATTTCTTCATTAACATCCCTATTAGATACCGAAGTTTCTGATAGAATTTCTGCTATTGAAACTGTTGAGGATTCTATTGATGATCTTTCAGGATTATTAGATTCACAGGTAATTCAAATTAATGATTCTATTGATGGATTGGTTTCAGATTTAGCTGCTGAAGTTGCTGCTAGAGAAGCTGCTATTGCAGAAGAACATGCACACCACACAGCTGCTGAGGCTGCTTTACAATCTGCTATTGATGTAGAAAAAGGTCGTATCGATGCAATTCTTCAAGGTTCTGACGTGGATTTAGATCAATTCGCTGAGGTTGTTTCTTTCGTTCAGTCTATTGATATGACAAATGACGAAGCTCTTTTAACAGCTGTTACTTCTATTAATACTTCTATTACAGAAGAAATTACTGCTAGAGAAGATGCTGATGCAGATTTACAATCACAAATTGATGCATTATCTACAAGTAGTAATGAAGCTCTATTAGCTGCTATTGCTGAAGAACATGCACATCACACAGCTGCTGAAGAAGCTATCGCTTCTGATTTAGCTGATGAGATTGCAAGAGCTGAGTTAGAAGAATCTAGATTAAATGCCGCTTTAAGTACTGAAGTTGCTAGAGCATATGAAGCAGAACAAGCTTTAGATGCTGCTAAATTAAATTTAGCTGGTGGTACTATGTCTGGTAGTATTAACTTTGGAGCTAGTTACGGTATTGATGATGCCTTAAAAGTAACTGCAAATGAAATTATTACTAATGCAATTGTATGCAAGGCAGGTCTTGATGAGGAGGTGTACCTTATGTCTCCAATCAATGCGTATAATAAAAAGATTACTAGCTTACCAGCTCCAACTAACGGAGGTGATGCTACCAACAAAACATATGTTGATTCTGGAGATGCTGCTTTAGCTGCTGACTTAGCTGATTTACAATCTTATGTTGATACGACAGTTGATTCTGCTATTGCTACTTTAACTTCAGATCTTGCTGCTGAAACTGCTGCTAGAATTGCTGATGTTGATGCTGAGGAAACAAGAGCACTTGCTGCTGAGGGAGTATTACAAAGTAATTTAAACACAGAGGCTACTGAGAGAGCTGCAGAGGATATTACTTTACAAGGTAACATAGATACTGAAGCTGCTAGAGCACAGGCTGCTGAAACTGCTATTGCTGCAGATTTAGCTACTGAAACTGCTACTAGAATAGCTGAAGTTTCTGCCGAGGTAACTAGAGCTACTGCTGCTGAGAATGTATTAACTACTGATTTAGCTGCTGAGGTAACTAGAGCTACAGCTGCTGAGACTACTCTTCAATCTAATATCAATACAGAGAAGGGAAGAATCGATGCTATATTATTAGCTTCTGAAGCTGATAAGGACTCTTTTGCAGAAATAGTTACATTAATTAACTCTGTGGATACCACAAATGATACAGCATTTGCTTCTTATGTTCTTTCTAATGACGCTGCATTAGCAGATGAAATTTTAGCTAGAGAAACTGCGGATAATAATTTGTCTGATGATATTTCTTCCGAAGAAGCTTCTAGAATCTATGCTGATAATGTTCTTCAAACTAATATTACTACTGAGGTTACTAGAGCTACTGCTGCTGAGAATGCTTTATCTGCTGCTTTATCTGCTGAGGAATCTTCAAGAATTGCTGGTGATACATCACTACAATCATCTTTGAATAACGAGATAACAGATAGAATTGCTGCTGTACAATCAGTTCAATCCGCATTAGATATTGAGTCTAACAGAGCTATTGCTGCTGAGGGTGTATTAACTACTGATTTAGCTACTGAAGTAGCTAGAGCTACTGCTGCTGAAGGGGTATTAACTACAAATTTAGCTAATGAGATATCTAGAGCTACCACTGCTGAAGGGGTATTAACTACAAATTTAGCTACTGAAGTAGCTAGAGCTACTGCTGCTGAAGCTGCACTTGCTGCTGATATTGCTAATATCTATAGCAAGAAAGTTACTGTGGTTGAATCTTCAAATGGTACATTAACTACGTTTACATTAAGTAAATCTGTAAGACTTGGTTCTGAAATGATTTATGTTAACGGTTTATTAATGGAAGAAGGCGAAGATTATACTACTATAATAACTGCAGGTAAGGTTAGTGGAGTAGAATTCATTACTGCACCTCTTTCAACAATGAAAGTTAGAGCATATGGAGTATGTGGATTGTAATATTAATTACAATTTAAATGAAATAAAAGAATAAAACCGTGTAGATGGTAATCTATACAAAACAGTATCTAAATTTTAGATATATAAAAATAAAAACAAAACAAAATGAATTACGATTACACTGAATTTGCAGACTTTAATGAATTAATTAATTCATATAAAGAATTATTTTCCGAGGTAAGAACCAATAAAAATCTAGCAGAGGGAAAAAAAAGAGAAGTTAAGAATGCTAAATCTCTGATTGAAAGAAAGAGCAATCAATCGAATCAATTAGAAAATAGAGTTGAATCTATAGAAAATTCTCTAGAAACAACATCTAGGGATTTTTACAACCAGTTCGATCAACAAAAGGCACAGAAAATCAGAGAGCTTTTGGATTTAAAAAGAAAAAGAACGCATCTTGATTGGCAATGTTCTAAATTAATCCAACAAAGCAATCTTGCTCCATCTACAGTTACCCCAGCTACGGAGGCTCAAAATAGTAGAATGTCTTTATTAAGAACTTCGATTCATCAATCAATTCTTCAACTTGAAAGCGCTCTAGATACTGCATTTGGAGGATGGGAATATGACATAGTTAAAAATTTTAACCGCCCAGTTGAAGGAGAAGATTCTGAACAAAAAATATTTGAATTCTATACATACCATGTAGAAACATTATGGATTGATCATTGGTTCGGATTGAAATATCTGATACAAGATTTCGAAGATAGAACGATGGAATCTCATTCTGAGATCGAGGGTAAAAAAGATGATCTAGTAAATTATATGAGATCTCTAGAGGATTACAGATATAATCTAGCTTCTGCTATAGAAAGTAATGCTTCAGAATCAACAATACAATCAATAGAGAGCCAAATAGAATCAGCTGAAGGATCTGTAAGACAAGCAGCAAAGGATTTAGCTTTTATTCAATCTAAAATTGATACATTGTCGGTTGAGATGGAGAATACATTACGTTTATGGAAGGATAAAGCAGATTCTTACAATTATTCTGCAATAGATTATTTCAGTTCGAACAAAAAAATATTAACTTCAAGGGGTGTTAGAAATCCTGTTTCTGAATTTCAAGTAAAAGTTGCTGAAATGGTTTCTCCTATCGTAGATGTTATTAAAAATTCAGCTCAAATTTCAATTAGCAATCCAGTATCTCAGACATTTACTTCGTTTATTGGTGAATTATATGCAAAAATTGAAGATATGTCTCTTGAGGTTAGAGAACAAATGTATCAAATGGATAATGCTAAAAGAACAGAATATTATTTAAAAAATCCTGCTTCATTAACTACAAATGTTTCATATCCTGATGGTCAGACTAAAAAAGTTTTTAGAACTGATGTTCCTAGAGATACAATAGAGGAAACACTGAATTTTTTCTCTGCTCTTTCCCAAAGTATTCAAAATGTTACTGAGTTTAAATCCGATGTTGATACAAGAGTAATGTTATTTAATGAGGGATGGGCTAAATTTTCTTCTGATTCATATATGGATGAGATTAATTCATTAAAACAAAAATATATGGATTTTACATTCTATCGTAAATTTACACAAAAGGAACATGATAAGCTTAATTCAGGTCATTACGGAATTACGCAAGAAGAAAAAAATTCATGGGAAAATGCATGGATCGATAAGACTAGGGCTGAAATAGACATATGGGATAGACAGAAAATTTTAACTGCTGCTTCCAGAAAAAGAAATATATATAGCCAGATTTTCAATGGAGCTTTTGATGAATATTATTCTTTAAAATCATCTATGGATAATGCGGAGAGTGTTTACATCGGAACTAATTCAACATTTGATTCTTTAAATTCAGATTTAGAATCTGCTTATAATTTATTACAATCATTAACTCAGGCTGAGGCTGATTATGTTGCTGCTTTATCTGATTATGAGAGTAAATTGGCAACAAGATATGAATATGAGCAAATATTGTGGGAATCATATGCAATTCCAAGAGATAATGCTTATTCTTTCTTACAAACTACTTTATCTGGAGAATATTCTTATCAAGCTGCATATCCTTTTACCCCTTCAGAGGCTCTTGGATATCTAGATTCTAATGGATTCTCTGTTGGTATAGATGATGTAACACAGATTGTTTCAACGGCAGTTCAATCTGATGGAAAAATAATCGTCGGTGGAGATTTCTTTTATTGGATGCCAGATGGAACTAAAGGAAACAAAGGAATTGTTAGATTAAATGCTGATGGTTCTAAAGATACATCTTTTGCTACTACTGGTTTTGAGAATGGTATTGTTAAGACTGTGGCTATTCAATCCGATAGCAAGATATTAATAGGAGGTTATTTTAGTTCTTATAATGGTACCCCTACATATAATATCGCTAGAATAAATAGTGACGGATCAATAGATACTTCATTTGCTGTCAACACAGAACAAATAGCATATATAAACTCAATTGTTGTTCAATCTGATGGTAAAATATTAGTTGGTGGAAGCTTCCAATCTTATAATGGAACTTTGGCTAAAAGAATCGTTCGTTTAAATTCAGATGGTTCTATAGATACAACTTTTGTTACTGGTGCAGGATTTAGTTATGTTGTTGATACTATTGCTGTTCAATCAGATGGTAAGATATTAGTTGGAGGTGCATTTGGAGCTTATGATGGAACTTCTTCGAATCAAATTATCAGATTAAATTCTGATGGTTCAGTGGATACCTCATTTGTTGTTGGTACAGGATTTAATGGATATGTATATTCAATTGCTATTCAATCTGACGGTAAAATATTAATAGGAGGTGAATTTAGTAGTTATTCAGGTACATCACTAGGAAATGGAGGATTAGTTAGATTAAATTCTGATGGTTCTAGAGATACTTCATTTAATATAGGTACTGGATTCAATCGATCTGTTAACTCTATATCTTTACAATCTAATGGTAAAATTATCGTTGGTGGTAATTTTACAACTTACAACGGAGGAACTGCTATAAGAATTGCTAGATTGAATGCGGCGGATGCTTCATTAGATAATTCTTTTATCACATCTAGTACAGGTACAGGATTTAATACAGACGTATTACACGTTCTTGTTGATTCTACTGATAATATATATGTTGGAGGTATGTTCGATAATTTCAATACTTTTTCTTATAAAGGATTAGTAAGACTTAAATCTACTTCATATTCTCAATCTCAAATTGATGAATTAACACAGGCTCATTATATTTACCTTGGTGCACAATCTGATTATGACAGTAAGATTTCAGATTTCAACTCTTATAATGATTCAACAGTTCAACCACTTAGAGATCAAGTTGATGTAGCTTATTCTGTAATGTTTGATTTATCTGATGAAGATGCTGCTTATCAATCAGCATTAACTGACTGGACAAATAAAGACGCGGCATATATTTCTTTTAAGAATAATGTAAGAACTCCTGCTATTGAGGCTTTACAACAAGCTTCCCAATTGTTTAATCAATTTTTAAGTAAAGAATTCAGATTCTATTCTGCAACAGTAACTAGTTTGAAGATTGCTGACCTGATGGATGCTGCTGACGTTACAGCTCCACAATCGGTTAATGAAGCATATGAAAAATTCAATATGATGCAACAAGAATTCGACGAATTGCAAGCATCATTAGAATATGTACCTGCAACTGATATGGATAAGCTATATTGGCTTGCTAGTGAGCGTGGGATCTTCGCTTCATATTTACAAAATGTATGTAATGGTATTACTGCACAAGTGGATACATTATTAGCTGCTTCTGGCGATCCTTATCTTATGGGACATGTAGATTTCTTAAAATATGAGGTTGGAGCAGTAGCTGGAGAACAGTTTACTACTGATTATGAATCTATGATAGAGGATAGAATGACCTCTGTTAAAGGCTTCTTAACTTCAAGTAACCTTTTAGGTGACAGGATGCTAGATGGAAGAGTGGCTTCTCGAAAATTTGGAAGTGCAATAAATCATAGATCACAGTTATTGGAGACGGACTTAGAATTATATAGCCTTGAACATCTTTTAAGACCAGCTAATGAGGGATATCTTAGTGAACAACATTTGAACGGTTTAGGTATCGATATGTTTGATTTTCTTAGAAACAACTTAAGAGGATTCAATGGTATTGGAGTTGGTAATTCTATAATTAACTGGTTAGATAATGGTGGACCAATTACAGAGGGTATGATGTAATAATTTATATTACATCTAAGGATTTAATTAAATCTTAAAAACAAAAAAAGGAAGGCTTAGGCCTTCCTTTTTTTATTCTAATTAAATATTCTGATTATAATTATTATTTATGAATATCTTTACTATATCTAGTCTCTCCTCATCTGATTCGGAATTTACCCATAGCCATAGATAAGATTTTTCTGTTGATTTTGATTTTTTCTTCTTCTCTTCTATAATTTTATTAAATGTCATTATATCATAATTGTCTATTTCTATTTCTATCTTTAGATTGCTACATATGTAGAATAGTTCCATTATGTCATTATTATGATAAGCTTCTTTTGCTGATATGTATATTGAATTAAGATCAGTATCTGTAACTTTATCTGGGTGTGTAATTTTTACTATTTCTCTGTATATTTTTTTCATCTTGTTTATCGTAGAAACATTAAAATCCTTCTGATCATATATTGTCTGTTTATTCGTATTTTTTGTATTAGTTTTATTTTGATTGTTGTGACTTATCCCTAGATCTTTCATAAGGTCGTTTATTTCTTTTAGAAATTTTTGTGTATTTTCAGAAATTACCTCCTCAATATATTCTTCATTGGTCTTCACAAAAGAATATTCGCTAATAATTTTCTTAGCCTCCAGTTTTTTAATTTTTTCCATGGAATAATATAGATATATATTCTAAAAAACATTATATGAAGCCTATTAATATAGTTTATTATGTAGTTACTACATTCTTTTTTATTGTTTACTGGACTCAAGTATGGAGTTGGTATGACGATGGAGTAGAATGGTACGGGATTATTGGAGCTGGTGTAGCTGCTAATGGCGGTTTCTTTGCTAATATTATACACGGTATAATAGAAAAGAATGACGAATATAAGGCAGAACACGGAGGTGAGGACATGCCATTCGTGAAGAATATTAAAAAAATATTCGGAAGATAATGATAGTATTAGGAATTATAGGAATTCTATTAGTTATATTAGCTTCATATGCTGAAGCTGTAATGGACAAGATAAATTTCCATTTTGATAGATCAGTTTTTAAAGAAAAGAAAAACCAGATTTTTTGGAATCCGCAGGAATCATGGAAAAATAAATGGAAGGAGGATTTAAAGACTGAGAAGTTTTTAGGATCATCAACAATATTTGTTTTTACTACTGACGCTTGGCATCTATATAAGTTTATAAGAAATACTTCATTGTTTATAGGTTTACCCTTATTATATTTCTTACAATTTAATTTAGGAGTTCCACTTGATTTAATAATATCTGTATCGATTGCAAGGTTTTTGTATGGTATTGTTTTTACTTATCTGTTCGATTCAAAATTTGAGAAAAAAAATATATGAAAAATATAGAATTATACGAAAACTTCATAGATTCGCAAAGAAAAGAGTTTACTGATTCAGAGATATCATATTTCCAAAAACTATGGGATTCTCTACACCAAAAATATAGATACAACAAATTTTTTGTAAAGCTTTGGGATCAAGCAAAGAATAAAAAATATCTATCAAAAAAACAGTGGAACCAATTGGAGTATCTTCTAAGAAACGGAAGAACCCAATATGAGGCGGGAATACTTCCAAATAATTATTAATTTATGAGAAATATAAAAACATTCGAAGGTCTTTTTGAATCTGCAGATCTTTCAGATTCCCTAGTAAGTATTGGAGAATTTGCAAGAAGAATAGGAATAGATCCTTCTATGATACCAGGTATAACAGAATGGTGGAACGAAAATAGAAGTAACATAGATATACATCTTTTTAATTTTTCTTCAAACGAACCTATATGTGGTGTTTTTTTAGGTGAAGACACTGTGTGTATAAATAATAGGGATCTAAGAATGCCTCCCCACGTTAAAATGTTCCTAGCATTACATGAATCTAGACATTGTGATCAATATAGAGAGGGAGGATTTATGGAAGGATATTATGACACCGTTATAAATAAGGATCTAAGTGCATTCCTAGAAGCTTATTCTATCTTTGAAAGAGATGCTAACGATTACGCTATAGGTTCTATGAGAGAAATCGGTTTTAATAGAGAGATGGATAGAGAGGAGGGAAGATTAAGAAGTAACGAAATAGCAGGAAATATGGTTTTTAGAATGATGCAAAATGACATCAACAGATTAAATCCTACAGATTTCTTCGATTTATTGAAAAAACAAATACTATAAATCCACAATAACATATTTTATTTTTCTATATTTAGAAACAAATACCTTTAATTTTTATATAAAAAATAAAGATTATGGAGAAAAAATATAGATTTTTCTTTCATTACAGGAAACAAACTGGGGGAATGACAGTACATTTTAGAGGTCAGTGTATACCAGTTCATGATGTTGAATGTAAGGTTAAATGCGAAACAAAAAGGAATAAAACACAGCCATATCTAGTCCTTAGAGGTTTTTGTAAGGACGTTGTAGTAATAAACGATAAAGCTATTATCTATTAATTATGGGAGAACCAAAGAAATCTATATGGAAATCTAATATATTTTCAGAGAACCATAGGGTATGTTTACCCTCAAATTATTGTCTTTTTGATGTTGATGGGATCCTACTGAACTATGATGGTGATCCTGAGTTTATATATGAGGAAAAGTATAAGATGTATTCAAAGGATAAAGGAGACTTTATAAAAACATTTTATAGCCATTCCAACAAGCAAGCAGAATATCTTAGACATATATCACAAAAAATAGGGGTTTATATTCATGAATCAACTACTAATAAATGGTGGTATGTTAAAGACAAAATATTAGAGGAAACAGTAAATCCTAATCTTGACAAGGTTAGAACTGCAGACAGAGTTTATGTCCAGGATATAATATCAGGATACTCACATAACTTCACTGGCGTTTTTGTTAGAACTGAAGGAGAGAAGCCATCTGAAATGGAATTATACGGTGACTTTATAGCTGATATAATCGGTGTTCCTAAGGTATTAGTTAATGATGTGTTCGAAAGCTCTTATATACACTTTAAAAAAGAAAATACTGAGTTTAAATGCGAACCCGGTGAAGAATGGAAACAAAAATGGGACGATATTATATTGGTATAATAGAAACAATACCATATTATAAATCTATAATTTAAAAATAAGTAATATGCCTAAGAGTAGAGTAAGAAAGAAAAAAGGTAAACCTGTAAAATATACACCTAAACCAACAGGAATTTCTAAAACTAAGATGAAGAAATTAATGGAATTGCTGGAGCAATATAAACAAAATTCAGAAAATCAGGGTGATCAAATACCTGAAATAAGAGATGAAGCTGGATCTTTGATAATTCCTGAGGAGTTTAAGAAAAAAATGAATATCCTACCAGGGGAAGAAACACCTGATTCTGGACCGGAGCTATCAGAAGAAACTACAGATGAGATAGAGTCAAATTCTCAGGAATCTAATGATAATGATAAAGAGAATGACGAATCTGAGTCTAAAGGCCCTTCCCTATCAGATATATAGATCATGGTTATAAGCCATACTAAATAATCTAAATAATATGAAAATTATTAATGAATCCGATCTTGGAAAGATCATTGAAAGCAAAAAAAAGACATTAGTTCTGTTTTCTGCAGAATGGTGTGGACCATGTAAGATTTTAAAACCAAATTTAGAAAAAATCGAAACAGAGATTGGAGATAAATTAACAATTGTAAAAGCTGACATATCTGAAGTTGGCGATTATACAAAAAAATACGGTATCAGAAACATCCCAACTTGTGTGTTGATAGAGGGTGAAAATGAGATATCTAGATTCTCGGGGGTAAAAAAAGATGATGAAATTAAAAAATTTCTTGAAAATCATCTGGCATTAAACTGAAACTTTAACTACATTTGAGATACAAATATACAAAATAAAATAAAATATTTTCCCGAAGCGGTTTAAAGAGGTACTTCAAATATGATTCAGACCGAAAAAATCCCTAGTATGTTACTATAGGGAACCTGTTAAAGGGTAAAGTAACTCGGTTCAATTCACCGGACTAGAAATAAAGGAACGATTACCTCCCGTTAGGAGGAACAGCTTTTTAAAGATTTCTCGGGAAATTATTTTATTTATTAAAAACCAAAAAATGGAAACAAATACATTCACAAAAGAGAAGAGAGAGGTAAAGATTCAAGATTATATGCCATGCTTATGTAATAGAGGATTAAATCAAGGATTTTTAAATCACACACTAGTTCCTGAGGTATACAATTTAACAAATTTATCTGTATACAATACAATGGTAACTTTTTCTCTTTATGACGATGCTGGTTGGATTGCAGATTATGTGGTGGATAAACAAACGTTCTTTAATAATACAGGAGATTCATTTAAATAATCTCCAAAAAAAATATTTAAAATAAACTCCGAAGCGGTAAAAATGGTTACTTCATGGATCGAAAAAAACACCATTTTTAAAAATTCTCGGATTTGAAATTTATTTCGAAGCGGAATAGAGGGATACTTCAATTTATAACTTACAGCAAAAACCTCCTTCTATTAATATTCTCGAAATAATACCATCAAGGGGTTTAGACGAAAGTTTAAACCCCTTTTTTTATTTAGTAACTTTAAAAACAAAAATATGTCAAGATTAGGCGAATTTGGAGACAAAAAAATGGCAATGGAAATTGCAAAGAATTCAATCTATGGTGATTATGCAGTAGAGAATTTTATGGGTGGTACATCATATACTATCAATCCATTGGACACTTTAAAAATTGTTGCTGCTTCATCTATATTCGGTGAGCCTCAATATTACAGGGATGGTTTAGGAACTCCAAAAAATATAGAAACACTTAGAGAAAATTCTATATTTTCTTCCATGTTCTCCGGCAATGTTAGTGCGGTGGATATATTTGAGACCTCTATAGATAATGCTTTGGAGTACGATTTTAAAGGAACATTAGATCTTGCATTGGAGCTAAGATCCGAATATTACATGAGATTAAACCCTGCTGTAATTTTTGTTAGAGCGTCTCAACACGAAAATCGTATTAAATTCAACGAGGAGAACCCAGGATACATGAAAAATATTGGTAAGAAAATTGCGGAGAGACCCGATGATTTAACTAACCAATTTGAATATTATATGTTCAAAAACAAATCTAAAGCTAAACTTCCATCTTTAGTTAAAAGAACTTGGGCTGAAAGGCTAGAAGAATTTAGCAGATACCAATTGAACAAATACAAAGGTAAGAGACTTATCGATTTAGTTAGAATCTCACATGCTAACAACCAGCACATTAATGATCTAATGAAAACTGGTAAAATCGAAGTTTTGGAATCAGAAAAAACTTGGGAAAGCCTAAGATCTGAGGGTAAGACATGGAAGGAAATCACTGATACTATTATTATACCACACATGGCATTATTGAGAAATCTTAGAGGTATTTTTAATGAGATTGAAGATTCTGCTATTGCTGCTAGAATAATGGCTCAGTTAAAATCTGGAGTTGAGAAAGGTAAACAATTCCCTTTTAGATATTGGTCAGCCTTTAATTCTGTAAGGAATGCTGATATAAATCATAAACAACTTGTTCTTGATACATTGGAGGAATGTTTAGACATCTCAGTAGCTAATATGCCTAAGCTAGATGGCAAAGTTGCATGTCTTTCTGATAATTCCGGATCTGCTTGGGGTACTTGCCCGAGTGAATATGGGTCGGTTAAAGTTGCAGAAATAGCAAATTTATCATCAATAATTACCGCACTACAATCAGATGAAGGATATGTTGGTGTATTTGGAGACAACCTATCAATGAATCCAGTTTCTAAAAGGAATGGAATTCTTACACAGCTAAAAGAAACATCCGAGAGAGGTGTAAAACAAGGCGGAGGAACTGAAAATGGAATATGGATTTTCTGGGACGAAGCAATAAAAAACAAGACACATTACGATACAGTATTCATATACTCTGATATGCAGGCAGGTCACGGAGGTCTTTTTGGATACAACCAAGTTGGTAAATCTGGATTCGGATTTAAAGGGAGTTCTACTCACGTTGATGTACTAGCAATGGTACAAAAATATAGAGAAGAAGTTAACCCTAAGGTAAACGTATTTAGTGTCCAAGTTGCTGGATATAACAATTCAGTAATTCCTGAAAACCTATATAGAGGAGCTATATTGGCTGGATGGACTGGTAAAGAACCAGTATTTGCTAAAGCAATTATAGATGCTTGGGATTCAATAGAATCATAATTAAAAATAATATTGTTAAATCCCTATCTTAGATAGGGATTTTTTTGTGGATTTTTGATAAGAATAAGATAAATACACTATGAATAATATAAGAACATTCGAAAATTTTAGTGAATATGGAAATCTTCCAACAAAAGAGTATGGACAAGAATTCCCTATGAGCGAGGTTAATATAGGAACCGAGATAATCTATGCTGGAACTCCATTTATTGTTGATAAGAATGATGGATTTGTTTTAATAGCTAAATCTATAAAAAATGGATCAGTAGCAAAGATTAACCAAAACATGTTTAATCAGAGAGTGTTAATCAAATAACAAAAGCCATGGATAACAAGATCAAAATGCTAGATGCTATATCAGAAAAAACTAAGAAAGATATAGAATTATTCATTATAAACAGCCCATTATCTGAAGATGAACAATCTAAGAAAAAATTCTATGACATATTACATAAAGTAATGGTAGAATCTCTATTTGCTACAAATAGGACACTAAAAAAATAAAATATTATGGCAAGGGGCAAATCATCGGATTCTGTAAAAAACCATTTACAGAAAGGTAGAAAAAAAAGACCTGGAATACATTCTAAATGTAAATCTAGTGTTAGTAAATCTTCTAAAAACTATAGAAAAGCCTATAAATCTCAAGGAAGATAAATACATTATATAATTTTAAATTAAATGAAGCACATTAAAATATACGAAAGCTTTACGGAGGACGAAATCCAACAATTAACAGCTCCTGAAAAAACTGAATCCAGTTTTGAAACTGAATCAACTGATATCGATCCTATAGATGATACGGAGGAGGGAGATTATACAGTTAAATTTGTTAATGCTGAAGGAGAAGAAACTACTATGTCAATCGGACATGCATTAGATCCTAAATATTCTGGAGGAGAAATGACTAGTATTATAGAGATGATCCCCGGATCAAGTTCCGATGGTAGAGAGTATTTCATAGAAGGTCATTACACAGAATCTGAAAGTTTTAGAGGAGCTTACAATTTAGTAAGAGCTATAATAAAAGGATAATGTCAATTAAGATATACTCTAGCTATGATGAATTCAAATATGAAGAATCCGAATTGTGCAGATACATCGAGGATGAAGAATATAATGGAGAAAGTTTCGATGAGGAAGAATCAGATGAAAGTTTTTTCATTTCAAACACAAGTCAAAATCTTAGAGATTCTTCAGTATTTTATATAGTTTCAGATCCCGAAGACGAAAATAATGCAGAGGACATATCATCATATTTAGGTGATTTTGATAAGATAGATTTACCAGATTTTCACAAAGTATTATTCTTTGTTAATTAAAATAAATTAAAAATATGAAAACAGAATTAGTAAAACAACAAACATTAGGAATAATTAGACACGCACTAACATTTATTGGTGGTATTATTGTTATGAAAGGACTTGTAGACGAAGCAACAGTTGCCGAGATATCAGGATTAGCTATGACTTTTATAGGTGCTATATGGTCTGTTTTGGACAAGAGAAAAAAATCTTCAGATATTTAAGAAATGACAAAACAAAAAATATTATCCTTTAGAGATTTTTTGTTGGAGAAAGAAAATACCTCCTCGAATAAATCTCTTTTGGATTTTAATAACAGTTTAGTTTTTCAAACAATAAAAGATATAAGAACTGCTAAAATAGGAGATAAAGAATATACATTTTATTGTGTAGGAAGTGGTATGAAATCATACGCTGAAAGTTCTGAAGAGAACAAAGATGTTCTAAATAGAATAGCAGAAAGAAAAGATCAGGTTCTTGTATTTGCTCCTGACGGAATACACGTCATAACGGAAGCTGTTTTTAATGGCCTAATATCATTAGCATCTTGTGTATATCCATACGTTAAGGAAGGATCAATATCTATAGGTGCTGGTATAATTTCAGGATTTAAAAGAATTAATAGTTATTACTCTAAAGGAGGTAAATCCCCCTTTGATCAGATGAAGGAAGAATCGGCTTCATTATGTAAAGCTATAATAACAGATCTATATAAATTACTAAACGGATCTCAAAAAGCATCAGAAGGAATATCACTTATAGTTGTCGGAGCTTACAACTCAGCATCATCTTCATTCAAAACTGTTCCTAATTTTCTACAAGAATGCGTTTATTCTCCAGCTAAAGAACTTAATATACAATCGGTAAAATATGGAGAAAATATAGATACATTCCATAAAGTTGCAGAAAACACTTTAAGAAATCTTAGAATACCTATAACTAAATTGGTAGAGGATGGTTTAGAAAAAATATCTTCTTCCATTGAAAAAGGTATACACAAATACAACAAGGAAAATCTTGATATAAACAAACAAGCATATGATGCTTTAGAATCTGCTCAAAAAAGAATAGCTCCATCAGGAAAAGTCATAATTTCAAAAAGCAGACCCATATGGGATTCAATTTTTTCAAAAAAAGATTAAAAAAATATTTTTTTAATCAAAAAAAGCCCCTATATTTGTGAAACAAAAATATGAAATAGATATATAAAAAACAAATGAAAAAAATAATTAACATATTACCCTCTTTAAGACCCTCGTCATTAAGACGAAGACCGAAGGTTCTGTGTTAAGATTTTAATCATATAAATTAAATATTAAACCGGGACCTTTAAAAAGACCCGGTTTTTTTATGTTCTTTGAAATTGTTTTAAAATGGAGGATTGGCAGAGTGGTCGAGTGCGGCAGTCTTGAAAACTGTTGAACTGAAATGTTCCATAGGTTCGAATCCTGCCCGGATCACATTAGCCCTCTGCCTAGCGCTGGGTATGGATCGAAGATGGAATATGCCTCTCTCTCGTTGAGATTTCTATATCTTGGTATAGATTAAGATGAAGCACACTTATTCTCCAAATCGTGGGTTGGCACAGTTTGTATCTTCTGTGGTTATTCAAAAACATACAATTTCGGGATGTAGATCAGTTGGTAGATCGCCTGGTTTGGGACCAGGAGGCCCCAGGTTCGAGTCCTGGTATCCCGACAGTCCCATTTCGTACAGTTACTTGGATATATAATTATAAAAATAATTATTATGAAACATATATTCGAATACGAATCTTTCGAAAATAGAACTAACGAAGGATTTTTAGATTCAATCTTTGGAAGACCAACAACTAAAGCAGCAGCAGAAACTGCAGTTAAAGGACAAGGATACAGCCATACAGGAAGAGATGAGGATGAAGATTATATCATGTTCAAGGGACAAAAATTCTATCCGGATCAAGTAGAATATGATGATTATTATTCAACGGAAGAGTTACCTAGAGTTGAAAATGGTAAACTTATCATAGCTAATCCTGCTTGGGCAATGTAATCAGAAACTAATAATGAAACACATAGAAATATTCGAGAGCTTTAATAGTTTCAAAAAGCCTTCTTTTTTTCAAAAAGCCATAGATGCTGGAAAGAAATTTATTGGATACGAAAAAAAAGAAGATAGAGAAGAATTAGAAAAAATATACAGAGCTATTTGGTATAAGGACGGATCATCTAATCAAACATTAATTGATAATGTTAAAGAGATTAAACCTGGTGTAATAGTAGCTTGGATTCTTGGAAAATCTTTAACTGTAGATACTAATGAATGCTCTATTATGTATAATGGTAGAGACTTAGAAATAGATGACAAAGAGTATGAGTGTGATTCACTTTACGCAGTTTTAAAGGATAGAATTTAAATTATTAGAAAAAAAAATCAAAAAATATTTTTTTTATTAGAAACTTTTCTCTAATTTTAGGGTATATAAATAAAATAACAAAAAATTCAATGAAAAACTTTTTAAATATCGCAATTCTTGGATCTTATCAAATAGATCGTCTTGAGGATATTGGAAAGTGTCAGAGGAAATAACTTATATAACGATATAATTAAAACCTCTGATAACCTCAGAGGTTTTTTTGTTTTATACGCTCTTTGAAATTTGGTCCCTTCGTCTATCGGTTAGGACGTTAGGTTTTCATCCTAGAAAGAGGGGTTCGATTCCCCTAGGGACTACTATAACCTGTACCCTTGTAAAACTCGTATTAGCAACCACTTTAAGTGTAGCCCAACGATAGTATCAATGGTAGTTGTTAGATAAGCAGGTTAGTTACGATATAAAAGGGTATGTGAATAAGTAACAAATTGGTCCTGCGGTCCAGCGGAGTGGACGCTGCCCTGTCACGGCGGAGATCGTGGGTTCGAATCCCATCAGGACCGCGCTAAAAGATAAATTTTTTTGAAATAATTACAAAATTATTTTTTTATTTTCAAAAATATCCATATCTTTGCAAAACAAAATATTCCCTCAGTTATGAGTAAATAACGGTTTTTATAATATTCACCAGAAAATATTATTGCACTTTAGTGAGATAGAGTTTGTAAGCTAAACTTCTACTTCAATTGTGAATCTAGAATAGCAATTGAGACTCAAGAGATCCTATTAACGGAATTAAGGATCTCTTTTTTCTAACTTAATAAAATGAGTTAGAAAAGCAAAAATAGTTCTTTGAAAATACTTAAGACGTAGTAAGAATAGAGATACTTCGTAATACATAGGTTCGAATCCTATATTTTCCTTATGGAAAATTAGACAAGTGGATAAGTCATCTGACTCACAATCAGAATTTCAAAAAAAAACATCTACTCGTTTTTCTCGTCTTAGACTTATTAATCTGATAGTAATAAAAAAGTTACTTCGCGTGAATTGCTCAATTGGTAGAGCGTTTATTTAGGGAATAAAAGGTTACGGGTTCGATCCCCGTTTTATGCAACAAAACAAACTTTTTTAACTTTTCTTCAGATTAAAACTGGAGTGTTGAGCAATTGGTTGGCTCGACAGACTGTAAATCTGTTGTCGTAAGGCCTTGGGGGTTCGAGTCCCTCCACTCCAACAGCCCCCATTTCGTACCGTTACTTGGATATATAATCTAAGTAACATACGATATGGCAAGAAAAGAGAGAAAATATCATTATATCTATAAGATAACATGTCTTAAGAATAATCGATACTATATTGGAATGCACTCCACCGATAACCTAGAAGATGGTTATTTTGGAGGGGGTAAAAGAATTAAAAATTCTGTTAAAAAGCATGGTAAAGATGCACACAGAAAAGAGATTCTAGAGTTCTTTGAAAATAGAGAATTACTAAGACAACGAGAAATTGAAATGGTGAATGAAGAATTATTAAATGATCCTACATGTATGAATTTACAACTTGGAGGGGGAGGAGGATTTATTAACGATAAACATTTAAAAAAATTTCAGAAAGCAGGTGTTGAATCAGCAAGAATAAAACTTAAAGAATTAAGAAAAAATTCTGAATGGAATAATAATTATTCAAAAAAAATTTCAGAATCAATTAAGTTAGCTTATTTAGATGGAAGGATGAAACCCATTAAATCTTTTTATGGTAGATCACATTCAGATGAATCTAAAGAAAAAATTAGTAAATCCTTAGTTGGAAAACAAAAAGGAAATAAAAATTCTCAATTCGGAACTATTTGGATAACAAATGATATAGTGAATAAAAAAATTAAATCTTCTGATTCCATACCTAATGGATGGAGAAGGGGAAGGATTTAAAAATACCAGTATCTGGTAGGTTCTATGATCCTAATAGATACTACATATTGCGAAGAGGAGCAATTGGTTGCTCAGCTGGCTCATAACCAGAAGGTTTCAGGTTCGAGTCCTGTCTTCGCTACAACCAGGTTCTGGTAATTAAGTTTTAGTTAACAGAATCTATCGTTCTTTGAAAGTATTTGCGAAAAGTTCGACGGATTAAGAAATCGGTCCAGGGCACAAATCCGTGTGAGGAATCCGTCTTAGAGAAGAATCTTCTTTTGAGTAATGCACGTACACGTGATAATATAGAAAAAGACCCCATTTTTAGAGGGCAGGGAGTTGAATATACCGGTTAAAATCAACTTTATCTCATTAGATAGCAAATTTTTTCAAGTTTATCGTATCTGCCAGATTTACGATGATATATATTAAAAAATTTATATATGTATATTTGTAATTGTGGTAGAGAATTTAAAACAAGACGTTCTTTGAATTCACATGCAAGATTTTGTAATCTTTATATTAAAAAAAAAGTAGTTAGCAAATATTTAATAGATGGTAAATATATCTGTGAATGTAAAAAATCTTTCGATAAATTCCAATCTATGAATGCTCATTTTTCTCATTGCGAATTACACCAGGGTAAAAAGATAACAGGAAGAACTAAAGGTAAATCAACATGGTTAAAAGGATTAACCAAAGAGACCGATGAAAGAGTAGCTAAAATTGGTAAAAAAATATCAGATGGAATTTCAGATGGATCGATATCACATCCATTTAAAGGGAAAAAACATTCGGTAGAAACTAAAAAAATTATGTCGGAAAAAAGGATTGAAAATTATAAGGATAATACATTTCATTGTAAGTTCTATATAGTTAACAACGGGGAGAAAGACATAAAGGTACAAGGAACATATGAGAGAGATTTTGCTATTTTTTTAAACAGTAAAAATATAAAATGGGATAGAATAAAATTGTTGTATGACGAATACCATTACTATACACCGGATTTCTATATAGTAGATTTAGATATTTATATAGAAATAAAGGGATGGCTAATGGAGAGAGATAAGAAAAAATATAATAAATTTTTTTGTGAAAGAAATGATATCATATATTGTTGCTTTAAAAAAGATATGGATAAAATAATAAATGGAGATTTACAATTTAATGAATTACCTTTGCTTAAAAATTTAATATAAACCTCGGTACCCCAATTGGCAGAGGGAATAGATTTAGGATCTATAAAGTGAGGGTTCGAGTCCCCCGAGGTACATTAAAAAGGTCCTGTAACTCAGTTGGTTAGAGTGCAACACTCATAATGTTGAAGTCCTAGGTTCGAGCCCTAGCTGGACCACTATATATAATGATTATTAATTAATATATTATTGAAATAATCTATGGTATGAGATGTGAATATTGTAATAATGAATATAAAAATTTAAATTCTCTATCACAGCATAGGATTAGATGTAATTTAAATCCTAATAGGATCCATGTTAATTCTAATTTTATAAATTATAATAAGAGAATAAAAAATGGAGATATAAAACATTTAAATCAATATACAAAAGCAGAATCACTAGGATTAGAAAAACCAAGGATGAATGAAGAAACAAAGATGAAGATTTCAGAATATTCTAGGAGTTCTAGTCACAGTGAGGCCACTAGAAAAAAAATATCATCCTCCATGATTAGAATAGTTAGAGAAAAACCTGATGTTTATTCATCATCAAATATAAATGGAAGATCTAAAAAATCTTTATATAAGGGATATGTAATGGATAGTTCATGGGAATTAAAATTTGCAATTTGGTGTGACAGTAAAAAAATAGAATGGGTAAAAAATAAGGTGGGATTTGAGTATGAATGGGAAGGAATTAGAATGTATTATCCAGATTTTTATCTTAAAGGATTTTATATTTATGTGGAGGTGAAAGGATATGAAAGGGAAAAAGATTATGCTAAATGGAAATCAGTACCAAACCTATCAATAGTAAAAAAGAATGAGATAAGAATGATAATTAATAACACTTTTCAAGAAGAACATTTATTAATTAAAAAATAATACAGGGACCACTAAAAAAAATCTTTGGTGATAAATACATTAAAAATATTATTTATGGCACCAAAGAAAAAAGAAATAGATAGAATCAGTGAGATTAAGGAATTATCAAAAAAATCTCTAGATTTATTAAGAGAGGAATATCTAGCAAATCCTAGTAATCCTTTATATACAACAATAACATCATTCGAATTAATATTAAGAGAACTTACAAAAATTTAAAATCGTGAAAGTAATATTTTTGGATCATGATGGGGTGATTTGTCTTTCTCAACAATGGGGTGGTCGATTTAAAAAGCCAGGATTTGATAGTAATCCAGAAACTCCTCTTGATATAAGAATGGACAGCTTCGACAAAAAAGCAGTTAAGGTTTTAAACGAGATCTTAGATGTTACTGGAGCAGAAATAGTAGTTTCTTCAGATTGGAAACGTTGGGGTACATTAGAACAAATGAAAGAAATGTACGAAACGCGAGGAATTAAACCTCCTATAGATCTAACACCAAATATGAAGGATTTTGATGATCTTGGTTATGGTATGCTCAATTATAAGGATAAAGTCGAAGCAATTCGTGTGATAGAAATAGAAAAATGGCTTAGTGACCATTCTGAAGTAACCCATTGGGTAGCTATAGATGATATGGATCTTTCAAAGTTAGATAACTTCGTTTTAACTGCAAGACCATACAATGAGGGTATAAAACAATCAGGACTAAAGGAAAAAATATTAAAATTTTTACAATAATATTTTTTTATTTAAAAAATTATCTCTAAATTTGTGAAACAAATAGGAAATAAAGATATATAAACAATATAACAAAATGAAAAACTGTAGTAAACATAATATCATTCGTACGATGAGCCAGATCCAAGGCTTTAAGGCGGTGGCAATTTGGGCTAATGGAAATAGTCCAGATCGAAGTTGATACAGGAAATAATTTAAAAATATTTTTTGAAAGGCTTCGATATTTATCGAAGCCTTTTTTATTTGTTCTTTGACATATTGGAAAAATTGGGTTGGTAGCAAAGTTGGTCAATTCACTGGACTGAAAATCCAGCCATGTGAGTTCGATTATCACCCAACCCACTATAGTAAACCAAAAAATGTAACAGTAAACCTTATTGGTTTATTAATACAAAAACATGTTTACTAAAATGATCTCGTAGCTCAGTTGGCTAGAGTAAGCTACTTGAATATATAATAGTAAAAAGATTATGTACAAATGTAACAAGTGCAACCGGGAGTTTGATAATAGGTATTCTTATATAGGACACTGTTCGTCACATAACAGAGGGGATTCTTATAAAATCGGAAGATCTAAAAATAAAGAAAAGAAAAAAGCAAAAAGTAATTGTATTTATTGTAATAAACAATTTAATAATCCGTTAAAACTCGGGGGTCACCAATCACATTGTACTTTAAATCCCAATAGAGGTGAAACAATAAAAAAATTGTCGGAGAGGAATAAGGGTAGAAAAATGTCGGATGAACAAAAGAAAAAAATATCAGAATCAAGAAAAAAATATTTGAATGAGAATCCTGGAAATATTCCATATCTTCTGAATCATTCTTCTAAAGAAAGTTATCCTGAAAAAATATTTAGACTAGAATTAGAGAAAAGAAAAATAAATGGATGGGAACAAGAATACCCAATAAAAAGATATAGCTTGGATTTTGCTTTTATAGACAAAAAAATAGATGTAGAAATAGACGGGGAAACACACAATAAAGAAAAAGTAATTCTAAAAGATATAGAAAGGGATAGGATATTATCAGGAGAAGGATGGAAAATTATAAGATTTAAATCGATAGACGTTAAAAATAATATAGATCTGGTAATGAATATCTTAATGAAAGAATTAGATTCCGTGGCGTAATTGGTAGCGCAATACACTTTTAATGTATGGGTTCCGGGTTCGAGTCCCGGCGGGATCACAAAGGTTGATTGGGGAATGATGATATCAACAGCATGAGAGTGTATATCGGCTGATATCATCGGAGTTGGGAGATATACACCTAAGTAATGCCAATCATAAAAGAGGATGTCCACGCAACCATCTTCCTCTTTCCTTTACACACATTGGTAGCTCAATTGGTAGAGCACTGGTCTCCAAAACCGGGGGTTGTAAGTTCGAGTCTTACCCTTTGTGCTTTTGATTCTGTAGTTCAACGGATAGAATAAGTGGTTACGACTCACTAGATACTCGTTCGAATCGGGTCAGAATCTCAAAAATGGTCGTGTATCCGAGTGGTTCAGGAGACAGTCTGCAAAACTGGCTACGTGGGTTCGAATCCCTCCACGACCTCTAAATAATTAAAATAAATGAGTAAAACAAAAACAAGAGAAGTAATTTCAGGGAGTTTTAAATCAAGCAGAGAAAATTATAGAAATCACGAAATAATTTTTAATTTCAATTCACCCCTGATTAAAAGAATTAAAAAATTAATTAAAAGAGGAAAGTAAACCGAAATTGTAGAAGGGCAAGGAAATCCTTATCACAACATCAATGAAATGCACGAAAAATGGAAAAAAGAAAATGGTTATGTTTAGCGAAATAGAAATCAAAAAAGACTTAATGAAGTCAAAAAATATGGCTCATTTTAGTCACTACTGTGCTGGTAACTTATATTACAATATAGTAGTAATGGAAGAATTATATCAGTTTCCTATTGAAACGTTGGATGTACATACTTCAAGCGGTATACCAATGGCAATAAGATTATCTGAAGATTTAGGCACAACAAATTTCAATGCTGAAATTAGAGGTTCTGAATTGGCTAGATGGATAGCCAAAGCCATAAAGAATGAAACATTCATAAAAGTAGGGTAAAACCTACTTTATTTTCCCCTCGTCTAACGGCAGGACATGTGGTTTTGGTCCACAGAATCGAGGTTCGAATCCTTGGGGGAAAGCTATAGATTTTATATTTATATTGATATATAGATTAGATATTTTTTTAATAGTAAAAAATTTACTACATTTTCGAAAAAAAATGAATGTAATATTACATATACCACACTCTTCTACTGTTATTCCTGATGAATTTATATCAGATTATACAGATATTAAACATGCAAAAGAATGTGCAAATATAATTGTAGATCATGGAACATACGAAATTGCAAATTATATCTCATCAAAGTCTGAAGTAATATGTTTAGATTTTCCCTTTTCACGTGTATTTTGTGATGTGGAAAGATTCGACTCTGATAAAGAAGAAATGAATTCCATTGGAATGGGTGTTTTATATACACACTCACATATCGGTCATGAGATAAGAATACCATCGAATCCAGATAGTATAAAGCGTTATTATTACAATCATCACGAAAAACTAAATAAAGAATGCGCTACTGCAATTGAAAACGATGGAGGTGTTCTTTTTGTTGATGTACACTCATTTTCAGATGATGCACTCCCATACGAATTACACAAAGATTTAAAAAGACCCGATATATGTATCGGCGTAGAAGAATTCCATCTACCAAAAAAAGATATTGATATTTTAATAAATACGATAAAGGATCATGGATATACCGTTGCAGTTAACCAGCCCTTTATAGGATGCCTGATACCTAGTGATTATTACTTAAAAGACGAGAGAGTAAGAGGATTTATGTTTGAAATGAACAAAAGACTTATTCCTGAATTGGAAAAAGTAGGATCTCTACTACTTAAAATAATAGAAGCTATAAAATGAGAAGAATTAAGAAATACATTGATTTCATAAATGAAAGATGGACACAAATAGAAGAGCCAGAAGTGAAATCAAAATTTAACTACCGGACAACTTCAAAAAAAGAAGAATACCAAAGATTATTTATGAACCAATTATTGATGATGGATGTTCTTGAAGGATCTAACGAAATTATAAAAGAGAATAGATCTGAAGTAATATCTCTAATAACTAACGATAATTGGGAATCTGATACACCAGAGTTAGCACAATCATTCCTATCATCGATAAACGCATCCACTTGTGTTGAGTATATGACACCATACACTGCAGATGAATTGTCCAATTTCAGACTATTCAAAGTTGATGGTATGAATATAGGTTTTGCTATAAAAGAAGACGGTGATATAATACTTGTACATAATAATTCAGAAATTGGTGGTATAGGTGAATTACTAATACGAAAAGCCATAGAATTAGGTGGTACAAAACTTGATCATTTTGATGGGTTCTTAACCGGTTTTTACAGAGGACTTGGATTCGAACTATCAAGTAATGATCCATTTGCCGATGAGTGGACTCCTGATGGTTGGAAATTTGAACCAGTTAACATAGATAACCCATCGAAATCAATATATGTGGACGAACTTAAAGTCGATGCTGATACAAAACTTGATGCTGCAATGAGATATGCTGCAGGTAAACCAGATGTGGTCTATAGATCAATAAAAAAATAAATCGAATAAAGTAGATCTTATCCCAATTTATTTTCCCCTCGTCTAACGGCAGGACATGTGGTTTTGGTCCACAGAATCGAGGTTCGAATCCTTGGGGAAAGCTATAGATTTTATATTTACCACTGTGAATATATATAAATAAAAATATAATTATGAATAATATTAAATTCTATAACGAATTCTTAACCACTAAAACAATGAACGAGGATAATTTTGGAGGAGGAGGTCATGATGCTACTGGTAGAGGTACTGGTTATTATAAGGATACTGTTACTTACGATAAGCCTATCTACTTTACATTTAGTTCCTCAGAATTAAAAACTGGGAGTGATGAAGTTATTGTTAAATCGAAACCTTATTTAGATTTAAAAAGTAAATTGTCACAGATATTATCATCATCTATGGGTGGTAAAAAAGCTGATATCTCTATAGTAGGTGGTGCTTCTAACGTTGGTACTGCTGAAGGATATAACAACCAAAGACTTGCTGAAAGAAGAGCTGAGAAATTGAGAGACCAACTTATAAAGGATATACCAGGAATAGAATCGAAGGTTACTTTTAAAACCTCAGGTAAGGTTGGTAAATCTGTTAAATATAATTCGCCAGAAGCTTTAAAAGAGCAGTTCGTAATGGTAAGTATTAGTTTACCTGGAGAAGGGATTATAAAAACAGGAAATGAGGTAGATAATGCGGCTGTAGATACAGGTTTTAAAAGGTTTAAAGAAGGAGATATAAAAATTGTTGACGAAGAAAAAAGAGTTTGTTTAAGAATACCTAATTCTTTAGTTGACGATTTTCAGAATGTATTAAGAGAATTTAAAAACAAACACTTATTGAAAAATATACCTTTTAGTGTGAATGATGTGAAGTAAAACTAATTAATAAGTACTGGAACTCCACACTTCTACAAAAATATTGGTGTGTTTTTAAAAAATTAATTTATGAAGGTACTAGTATTAAATAATGATTTTACTCCAATAAAAATCACTGATTTTTCCAGAGGATTTAAACTTGTTTACAAAGGAAAGGCTGAGATTATAGAACATATAGAGAGTAACCCAATTATTACAGAACAAAAAGTTTATAAAAGACCAAGTGTAATAAGACTACTTAAATATATTGTTTTACCTTTCGTAAAAATTAAACCAACTAGGGAAAATATATTCAGAAGGGACGGAATGAGGTGCATATATTGTAACAAGGAAAAAACACTAACACTAGATCATGTTATTCCAAAATCCAGAGGTGGTAAAAATACATGGGAGAATTTAGTTACATGTTGTATGAAATGTAACGTTACCAAGGATTCTAAAACACCTGAAGAAGCTGGAATGAAGATGCGGCATAATCCATTTAAACCAGGATATCTATATTTTATAAAAAATATATCGGATCCACGGAAGGAATGGAACATATATTTAAAGAATTAAAAATCTGTCTACATAGGCAGATTTTTTTTGTTTTATTTTATAGATATATAACTTATCTAAAAAATAAATAGAAAATGAGTAGAATATTAGCTTTCTCTGGATTTAAACCTCTAGACGAGAATGTACAAGCCGCTAAGTCATTGTTGTTGAAATTAGCATCAGATTCAAAAAGAAGAAAAATGAAATTGTCCCCTGAGGAAAAAATACAACTTACTCCAGAGGAAGAAAAAAACATATTAAACGATCCTAAATATATTGAGGTCAGAGACTATTGTTTAAATGAAATTAAAAAGCCTGGTCTAGTTTATCCATACACATATTTTACATTCGTTGAAGGTCTTTCCATGGACAGATTAAAGCAGCTGAATGATAAAATAAATGAGGTTTCACCAATGCTTCAAACTTTTCCATTACCTATGGGAAATATAGATGCCTATGTTAAATATAAGATAGCTAATCCTGATGAGGATATAAGACCAGCATACGAGATTCTTGGTGACGATATAGATGATATATTATCTCAAAAGATAGTAAAAGAATTTGTTGACCGATTCGTAGGCCCCGTAAGAAGAGAATATGCAAAATCACTAAAAGAAAAAAATACAGATCCAGAGAGAGAGAAATTACTGGATAGATTATATCATGCGGTAAACGATATTAAGAATAATTTAAAACCATATACTAACGAACAAACTGGTAAATTAGAGATCGCGGAGGAACAGTTAGTAAAAAATGCAAGTAAATATAAAGACACAAGAATATATCCTGAATTCAGGGACACATATGTTGCTTTTAAATCATTCGTTGATGATTGCGAATACAAGGTTGAAGGATGGGGAACTACAGATGATATGTTCATAACAGAGCTTGAATCTATAGCTCCATCAATAAAAATACTCTATTATAACCCTAAA
>SXGQ01138141.1_pt1 | contig 41658 bp, 32 predicted proteins | sample 3178371 | NCBI WGS metagenome assembly SXGQ01 (sample SAMN11356859, study PRJNA531348) | freshwater metagenome | isolation source: freshwater sample F1-20 | place: China: Fuxian Lake, Yuxi | collected 2017-12-25
AGGGCTTCTTCGACATCCCGGTCGACCACCTCTATGCGGCACCAGTGATCTACGAGTATCTCTTGAAGAAGAAGCTGGAGAACCTTGTGGTGGTCAGTCCGGACGTCGGTGGAATCAAGATGGCCTATGCCTATGCGCAGCGGCTGGATGCGGAGCTGGCGATCGTGGCGAAGCGACGGAAGAGTCCGACCGAGACCGAGGCCACGGCAGTGATCGGTGACATCGCGGGGAGGAACGTCCTGCTGGTGGACGACCTCACGGAGACGGCCGGAACGCTCACGAGCGCGGCGGCCCTGCTGAAGGCGCGCGGTGCCGAGAAGATCATCGCGTGTGTGTCCCATGCGCTCCTCACGGACCTCGGTGTCGAACGGATCAAGAATTCTCCGATTGACGAATTGATCACGACCGATACGGTCCTGCGCCCCGTCTATCCCGGGGTAAACGTCACGACCTTGTCCGTGGCGCCGTTGTTGGGTGAGGCCATCAAGCGCATTCACCACAATTCCAGCGTCACGTCCCTGTTCGAGTTTAAGGGCGGGCGGACCAGCTGATCTGGCCGCCGGCAGATACGACCGACACATGAAATCACTCGCACTCAGCGCTTCACCGCGCACCCAAACGCGCCGCAAGGGCTCACGCAAGATCCGCAGCGGCGGCCGCATCCCGGCCATCATCTACGGCCGTCACAACCCTCCCCAGAACCTCGAGATCGACGCCAAGCAGTTCGATGATCTGGTCCACAAGGCGCACACCGAGATCATCCTGGTCGATCTCACGGTCGAGGGTGATGCGGCGCCGGCCCGCCTTGCGCTGGTCCAGGATGTGCAACACCACCCGCTTTCCGGCCACATACTCCACGTCGATCTTCACGAGGTGAAGGCGGACGAGAAGGTGTCGATTGAGGTTCCGGTTGAGGCCGTGGGCGTCCCCGACGGCGTCAAGAACGGTGGTGGCACTCTTGAGCATGTGCGGTTCCGTATCCGCGTTCGTTGCTTGCCGAAGGACCTTCCGGAGCAGATCAACGTCGACGTCACTCACCTGAAGGTGGGCGAGACTCTCCACATCGGGGAGATCACGGCACCTGCTGGGGTCGAGCTTTTGGGTGACAAGAAGATTCCGGTCCTCGCCGTGGCGGCACCGGTCACCGAGGCGGCCGCCGAGACGACTGCGGCTCCGGCTGCGGGTGAGGCTGCGAAGCAGCCTGAGATGATCAAGGAGAAGAAGGAAGAAGCGGCGGCCGAGAAGAAGAAGTAGCCGTTCCGCGCGGGGCGCCCTGACGGGATGCCCCGGCCTTCGTGTCCACGATGCAGGATCTATCGCTCATCGTGGGATTGGGGAATCCGGGCCCCGAATACCGGAACACACGTCACAACGCCGGCTTCATGTTGGTGGACCGGTTGGCCGAGGGCTGGCGGGGATCGTGGCGAATGGAATCGAAGTTCTTTTCCGAGATTGCCGAATGTCGAGTCGCGGGACGCAGGGTGATCCTCTGTCGGCCGCAGACGTTCATGAATGCCAGCGGCCAGGCCGTGGCCCGGTTGGCTACCTTCTTCAAGGTTTCCCCGGACCGAACCCTGGTTCTGGTCGACGATGCCGACCTGCCGCTGGGAGCCCTGCGGCTCCGTCCTGGGGGCAGCCCCGGAGGCCATCATGGCTTGGAATCCGTCGAGCAGGCACTGGGCACACGTGACTATCCCAGACTAAAAGTAGGGATTGCGCGACCGAGGCAGGATCGGCGTAATATTGTGGATCATGTGCTGGGCGGCGTCTCCGATGCCGAGCAGCCAATCCTGAATGAAGTTCTGACAAGGGCCTGCCAGCAGGTGGAATGTTGGTTGGTCAACGGGGTGATGCAGGCGATGAATCGTTTCAACGGTTCAGGGCCGGTCATCCCGAAAGTTTCCACGAACCGAGAAAGGAATACGCAGTGAAACGTTACGAAGGTCTGTTCATCCTCGATCTCGCCGGCCGGGAGGAGGGCCTGAACGACGTGGTGGAGAAGGTCAAGAGCCTCCTCGCCGGGTCGGGCGCCAAGGTTGAAGCCGTCCAGAAGATGGACAAAAAGTCGTTCGTCCGGGTCACCGACAAGAAGGTCACCGGTGGACATTTTGTGAACGTCGTGTTCGAAGCGACGCCGACGGTGATGACTGCGCTGCAGAGCAAGTTCATCCATGTGCCGGAGGTCTATCGTGTCCAGTTCGGCGCGGCTTCCAAGTTCGTGGCCGCCCCTGTCGAAGCCTGATCCCAACGCGGCCCTGCCGCATCCGACCTATGGCCAGCTACAACAAGGTCATCCTCCTGGGCAACCTGACCCGGGATCCGGAGCTCCGTTACACGCCGAAGGGGACCGCAGTGGCCCGTCTGGGCCTTGCAGTGAACCGGTCCTACAAGTCGGAAACCGGGGAGACCAAGGAGGAAGTCACGTTCCTGGATGTCGATGCTTGGGGCAAGCAGGCCGAGTTGATCGCCCAGTATCTCCGCAAGGGGAATCCCCTGTTTGTGGAGGGACGTCTGCGTCTGGACCAGTGGGATGACAAGCAGACCGGCCAGAAGCGCAGTTCCCTCAAGGTTGTCATGGAGAACTTCCAGTTCATCGGGGGGCGTGCCGAAGGATCCCAAGGCGCTGCGGTCCCGAGCCGTCCCCCGAGCCGTCCTGCCAACCCCTCCGAGCCCCCCACTTCCGATGGACCGCCTCCCGAGGAGGATGATGTCCCCTTCTGAAACCTGTTCCACCTGAACCAGTCATCGTATGTCGAAAACCGAAGTCATCCTCATCAAGAACGTGGTCGGCCTGGGCGCCGAATCGGACCACGTCAGTGTCACCGCAGGCTACGCCCGCAATTTCCTCATCCCGGGTGGTCTAGCCGTCCCGGTCACCCAGGGGAACCGCAAGTGGATCGAAAACCTGCAGCGTCGTCGAGCCGAGCGTGAGGCCCATGATCTGAACACGATGACCGAGCTGGCCAAGAGCCTGAACAAGGTCACTCTGACCCTCCTAGTCAAGACTGGCGAGGACGGCAAGATGTTTGGATCCATCACCTCCGGCTCGGTGGCCGATGCGCTCAAGACGCAGCTCGATGTCGCCCTCGACAAGCGCAAGATCCACCTCGAAAAACCCATCCATGTCGTGGGTGACCACGAGGTGGAGCTTCGTCTCCACCCTGAGGTGCGCTGCAGCGTGAAGATCTCGATCAAGAGCACGACGCCTCCGCCGGAGGTTCCCTCGGGACCTTCTGCTGAGGAGGGTAAGGATGCGGCCAAGACCGAGAAACGGGGCCGCCGGCCCGCCGCGAAATAGTTCGCTTCATACCCGAATAATCAGGGCAGGCCGAAAGGCCTGCCCTTTTCTTTGTCTCGAGCGCCCTCTGTCGGCGTCTTGGGTTTCTGACCGGTATACCTCCTGGTTGTCCACCCAACGCTGGAATGGCTCGATGATTGGCATGCCACCTTGATTCCTGATCCGGCCAACCGATGACCCCGCCGCCCCGCATCCACTCCCCGCTCCAGTCCTACCTGGACGATCTGCATGCCCGTCATCGATCCATCAGGGATGGTGAGGTGGCGACCTACATTCCTGAGCTCTCGAAGGCGAATCCGGAATGGTTTGGGATCTGTCTCGTCACCGCCGGTGGTCACGTCTACGAGGTGGGTGATACACGTCAGACCTTCACGATCCAGTCGATCTCCAAGCCCTTCGTCTATGGCCTGGCCCTGGAGGACAATAGCCGGTCCGCGGTCCTCGAGAAGGTGGGGGTCGAGCCGACGGGAGACGCGTTCAATGCGATCAGCCTTGAGCCAGGGACGGGTCGGCCAAGGAACCCGATGATCAACGCCGGAGCGATTGCGTCGGCAGGACTCGTGGCGGGAAAGACACCTGAGATTCGATGGAAGCGGGTCCTTGAAATGATGTCGGCGTTTGCTGGGGAATCCCTCTCATTGGATGAAACGGTCTACCAATCCGAGTTGGAGACGGGGCATCGCAACCGCGCGATCGGGCACCTGCTCCGGAACTTTGGGATCCTGTCCGAGGATCCCAATCCGGTGGTGGACCAGTATTTCAGGCAGTGTTCGGTCTCCGTGACGTGTCGGCACCTCGGCGTGATGGCGGCGACCCTCGCGAACCGGGGCATCAACCCGATCACGCACAGACGGGCGATCCGAGGGGAATACATCGAGAATGTTCTGGGCGTGATGGGTTCCTGCGGCATGTATGACTACGCGGGGGAGTGGCTCTACCGGGTTGGGATGCCTGCCAAGAGCGGTGTCGCGGGAGGTGTCATTGCGGTGCTGCCCGGCCAGCTCGGCATCGGTGTCTTCTCGCCAAGGCTCGACGCCCGGGGCAACAGCGTCCGGGGTCTTGCGGTTTGCGACGACCTTTCCCGCGATTTCGACCTCCATCTGCTCAACAACCCTCACGAGGTCGGATCCGTGGTCCGACTCAGCTTCACAGCCCTCGAGGTCTCTTCGAGCCGTGGCCGGTCCGCTCAGGAGCTCGAGGTCCTCGCACGACATGGCCATGGGATCCGCGTCTACCAGCTCCAGGGCCATCTCGTGTTCTCCTCCGTGGAGGTGGTGATCGAGCATCTGGTGAGGGATTCCCGCCATGGGGAGGCGTTCATCCTGGACCTGAAGCACGTGGTGGGCATCAGTGAGTGTGCCTGTCGCCTGCTCCACGACCTGGTTGTCCGTCTGGATGCGATTGGTCATCCGGTCGTCTTCACGCATGTCGGCCGCTTCCCGCATCTGCGGCGGGTCATGAAGGGTCGGATGCCGGACGGGTTCGAGCGTCTCTTTCATGCGGTCGAAGACGTCGACCGTGCCCTTGAATGGTGTGAGCAGCGCGTCCTGTCCCGCATGCTCCTGGCTAAGACCGCTGGCGAGGCGGTGGGGCGGCCTGACTTCCCCCTGCTATCGGGGCTTACCGTAGACCAGCAGGCAACGGTTGGAGGTCTGCTCCGAAGACGGTCGTTTTGTGCCGGAGAGGTGATCGTCGAGATTGGGGACCCCGCCGGGGAGCTTTTCCTGCTGGCGCGGGGAGCTGTGGCGATCTCGCTGCCGGTTGCGGATGGATCCCATCGTCGATTGGGTGCATTCGGTCCCGGGATGGTCTTCGGTGAGATGGCGTTGCTCGACCAGTCGCCTCGCTCCGCCGTGGTGACCGCCGAGACAGATGTCGATTGCGACCTGCTGTGCCGCGAGGACTTCGACCGCCTTGGAACGACCCATCCGGAGATCAAGATCGTCCTGCTGCGCAACCTCGCACTCTCGCTCTCGGCGAAGCTCCGTAAGGCAAACCGTCAGATCAGTACCATGGACTCCTGATGGGATCGGGTCCTGCAAGACATTACCCATTCCCACCGGTCATTGCTCGGCCCCAAGAATCCCGTTTGCGAGCCAGCTGCAAAGCAACGAGCTTCCGCCGATGGACTTGAAAGGCGCCGCCAAGAGTGTGCTTCTGAAGCACCCGAGGGCCGAGGCTTTTGCCACTGGAGTCTGGCTGCTGGGAACCCTCCAAGGGGGAAGATTCAGGCGCCACGTCCTTCGCGCGCGCGGGAACAGCATCTTTGTCGAGGAATGGGAGATGGGGATGTGCTCCCTCCGCCCGGTTACCGTGCTGGAGACCGTCCTGGCGCTCTTCAATCCACGGTCCGTTCTGGACGTCGGGTGTGGCACCGGCGGTTCCCTGTCCTTCTTCGTCGACAAGGGTCTCGATGCGGTCGGTGTCGAGGGGTCTGCTCTCGCCATCTCCAAGAACCGCAATGCCGGACGCGTCCGACGTCACGACCTGGAGATCCCACTCGACCTGGGAAGGCGGTTCGACCTCGTCTGGTCGTTCGAGGTGGCGGAGCATCTGCATCCCGACAAGGCGGAGATCTTCCTCGGCACGCTCACGCGGCATTCGGATTTGGTGGTGATGAGTGCTGCGCCGAAGGGGCAGGGTGGTGATGGTCATTTCAACGAACAGCCTCCCGAGTATTGGATCGGCCTCATGGGCGCTCTGGGCTACGCGCTGCTTCGGGAGGAGACCGACCAGTTGAGGGGTCTGGTTGGGGACCCGACTGCCGACGCGCATACCAAGGCCCTTGCCGGGAACCTCCTCGTGTTCCGTCGCAGGCCTCCGGCTTGACTGGGCTTCCGAGGTACGCCTGCCCTGCAGCCCTGAAGTTCATAGTGAATCCCGCCGAGATCCGACAGGCGAAACTCAATCTCGGGCCGATGCCCGATGCGGCACCCAGAGGTGGCGGATTCGTCTCGGCAGTCCGTCTCGATCGTGAGCGGGTCCCAAGTTTCGACCAGTACCCTTTCTCGATACCTGCGGTGTGTTCGCTGGAACGGCTGGAGTTCCATCCAGCCGTGAACTTCCTGATCGGGGAGAATGGATCAGGGAAGTCGACCCTCCTGGAGGCCCTCGCAATCCGCCTTCGGTTCAATCCGGAGGGTGGGAGTCGGGACCACACGGTCAACACGCTCACCACGCACTCGGAGCTCCATCGGTTCCTGACTGTTGAGCGGCGTCGACATTTCCGGGAGGGGTGGTTCCTGCGGGCCGAAAGCTTCTACAACGTGGCCAGTGAGATCGATCTGGGCGAGCGGGAGTGGGGCAGTGGGACCTTTGATCGGGATGGGGGTCGTTCCCTTCATGAACGGTCCCACGGGGAGGCCTTTCTGGCCCTGATGGAACGTCGGCTGAAGGGGGGTGGATGCTATCTCTTTGACGAGCCTGAGTCCGCGTTGTCGCCCCAGCGACAGCTGACCGTTTTGGCGCTCCTGCATCGTCTGGTGCTCCGGGGTTCCCAGTTCGTCATCGCCACCCATTCTCCGATCCTCCTCGCCTATCCGCATGCCGTGATCCATGAGCTGGGCGAGTGGGGCATCCGGCGGGTCCGGTACGAGGATGCTGAGCCGGTGCGGGTCACCCGGGATTTCTTGGACCGGCGCGTCCAGATGCTGGGAATCCTGACAGGTGGCGATTCCTGAGCCCGGGTCCTGCGGTTGGTTGCGGTCTCCAGTTGTTCAAGCCGGCGATTGCCCCGGGTTCCGTCGCGCCTCATTCTCGAGGTCATGTTGATTCCGATCCTCGGTCTGGGCGCGGGGTTCCTCCACGTCTGGTCCGGACCGGACCATCTGGCGGCGGTGGCGCCTCTGGTGACGCGTTCCCACCGGGAGGGTTGGCGGATCGGCTTGCGGTGGGGGTTGGGCCATTCCGCTGGGGTGGCACTGGTCGGGTTGGCGGCTCTCGGTCTCCGGGGGGCACTGCCCATCGAGACGATCTCGGGATGGAGCGAACGTCTCGTAGGCGCGATGCTGATCGGTATTGGGGTCTGGGGTTTCCGGCAGGCCGCCCACCTCCGGATCCACACCCACCACCACACGCACGACGGCGAGACCCACGCCCACCTGCATGTCCATTCCCACGCCCACGGAGACCATGATCCTGTGGCACAGGGTCATCCGCACGCGGCCCTCGGCATTGGAACCCTCCATGGCCTCGCCGGAAGCTCCCATTTCCTGGGAGTCCTGCCGGCTCTGGCCCTCCCGACGGCTGCGGCCGCGGTCACCTATCTGTTGGCCTTTGCGGCTGGGACCGTTATGGCGATGGTGCTCTTCACCACCCTGACCGCCTGGGGTGCCCGGCGTCTGGGATGCGGGAGTTCCCACTACAGGAACCTGCTCCGCCTGTGCGCGGCATCCGCAGTGGGCGTTGGAATGTGGTGGCTCGTGGGGCCTGCCTGAGGCAATCCGAGATCCTCAGACGCCCCCAGGGATCCGCCGGATCAGGGTTGTCGGGACAGCGCCTCCAGGTAGTCGATCAAAGAGGAGAGTTCCCGGACGGTGAGTCCGGAGACGAGTCCCTCCGGCATGAGGGACTTCTGCTGCTTCTCCCGCCGGGTGATGGAGGCGACCGGAATCACCTGCTCCTGTGCCGTGATGGTCCGGACCGTCACCGCATCTGCCGCCTCGCGGACGACGAAGCCGTCGAGCTCCGTGCCATCCTTCAGCTCGAAATGGTTGGCGACGAATCCTTGGGCGAGGGTCTTGTTCGGGATGAGAATCGCCTCGGCCAGGGCGGGCCTGCGGTAGGTCTTGGCGATGGTGCCCAGGTAGGGGCCCTTGATCGGGTCCTCCTTGCGGACCGTGTGGCAGCCGTTGCACCCGACCTGGGTGAACAGCTGTTCGCCGCGGGCGGGATCACCCGATCCGGTGCTCACCGCCTCGATGACATCACCGACGCTCAGGTCTGCGACCTTCGGGGATTGTGCCTCGGCACGGAATTTTTCGGGGTCGATCTTCAGGCGCTGGATGGTGTCCTTGGCGGCGTTGGCCACCTGGGGGTTGGGGTCGTCCAGCGCAGCGACGAACTGGCCGGCGCGGCTGGCATCGCGGACCTGGGCGGCGGCCTTCAGGATCTGGATCCGTCGAGCCGGCATGGTCCAGCCCTGGTCGATGGATCGGGTCGCGGCGTCCCGGGCCTCCGGGGAACCGGTCTTCTGCGAAGCCATCCGCAGCAGGATGCCCTCGGCCAGGAGCGATGCCGGTCCATCCGCCTTGGCGGCCTGGGTCTCGAACACCTCGTGGACCTGGTCGAGAACCGTGGCGTTGGCCACGGCATTCCTCGCCTTCTCGGCAAGATTGTTCTCGGTCCGGGTCTGCTGGACCCGGGCATGGCTGTCCAGGATCGCCTGCCAGGCCTCCCTCGAGGGCGACTTCGTGAGTGCGATGAGGCCCTGGGCGCGTGCGGCATCGGCAGTCTCCGGGGCGCCCACCAGGCGCACCAGCAGGGGCACAGCAGACGGCGGCAGCTGCTCGGCGTCGGCGAGCTGGGCGGCGAGGGCGGGTGCGAGGCTGGGTTCGGTCCCGGCACGTGCGATCAGCGTGTCGAGAGCCTCCGCGGCGGGAATCCGATGCCGGGCAAATTCACGACCCAGGAACGCCGCCTCCTTCGGGTCCGTCTTTCGGAGCACCTGCTGGAGCGTCCCGGCAATCCGAGGCGTCTCGCTCCAGGCCTCGGGCTGGTAGAAGGGTCCTCTCGTGTCGGGACGGGTTCCCCAGGAGTCTCCCTTCCAGACCCCTTCCTTGAAATGGAGGCGACATAGGGCTGTCAGGAGACCGGCACGACGCTCGGGATCGGTCTCCCGTCCGAGTCGGTCGATCAGAGCGGACACGACCTCCGATGAATGCAGCGACTGCAGCACCCGGAGGGCACCCTCCCGACGGCTCTTCGGCGCCTCTGGGTTGTCCACCACCACAAGACACGCCTCACCTGCCTTCAGAGTCTTGAGGGCCTGAACGGTGGCCTGAGCGACAACCGGGTCGGCATCGGAAAGAACAGCGGTCAGGGAGCGGGATGCGGTGGGGTCACCCAGCCGTCCGAGGGCGATTGCCGCCTCACGACGGGTCCGTTCCCGGGGCGAGCCGAGCGCCCCGACCAATGCGGTCGTGGGAATTCCGGCGAGTTCCCCGGTCCGATCGGTCAGGGCACGGATGGCCCAGGGGGCGATCGAATCGTCGCGGATCCACTGCAGCAGGGCCGGCGTCGCACGGACCCCCAGCCACTGCTTCAACGTGAATACCGCGGCCACGCGAGAGGCGAGCGGCTTGGAGGCGTCGGCTGCGATCCCCTGCAGTAGGTTCGCGGTCACGGTGGTCCGGGGTGTGGGGGGCGATGGGCGACGCAGGAGCGCCCGCTGGGCCTCGAGACGGCGCCTATGACTGGGGGATTCGAGGCCACGGACCAGGTCGGCGTCGGACAGCTTCTCGAAATCCGGGAGCGGCTCCGGCGTGTATCCGGAGGGACGGGCACGCACGACGAACCCAACCTCGGGTCCGACCCAGGTGAACGAGGCACCCTTCCAGCTTGCTGCATACAGGGTGGACATCGCATCGACGTCGAGGTCGGTGACCCGGGGGAGCTTCGCGAAGGGTTCCTGGGTCGCGACGAAGGTCCCGCCCTTCTCGGTCAGGCCGTGGTGGTAGATCCATTCCGTTCCCCAGTCGGCCGTGAACGGGGCGTTGTTCCAGACAGCCGGGAAGCCGGGTTCATCGATCCAGGCCGCGCCGCAGCCGGATCCGCCACCGTAGTCCGCGAGGGGCTGGAGGATCTCATCGGGGAAATTCTTGAAGAGCCGCGGGTATCCATGCTGGGTGTAGCCGCTGAAGTGGTGCAGGCGGATGTCCCAACCTCCGCCGTCGTTCGTGTTGTCCCGTGAGAATCCGTCCAGCAGAGGGCTCACGGCCACCTCGAGGATGTTCCGGGTGCCGTCTGCGAAGAGTTCCATCTCCGATCCATCCGGCCGCACCCTGAGCACACCGCCCCCGCGCAGCTGGAGCTTGCGGCCATCGGTGCCGGTCGCCTCCATGAACCCGAAGTCACCGATCGCGGCGTAGATCCATCCGTCGATGCCCAGCTCGATTCCGTTCGAGGAGTGGTCGGCGGGACGATCCTTGAAAGTGAAGGCCAATCCCGAGATGAGGGTCTTCCTGTCCTCCGCGACACCATCGCCGTCCGAGTCGATGAACACGCTGAGATCAGGCGGGTGGAGAAGATAGAGGCGGTCATGGTCCCAGACCAGGCCGCGGGGGGAATCGACATCCGGAACGAACGCCCGCACCTCGTCGGCCTGTCCATCGCCGTTGGTGTCGCGGACCCTCAGCACCCGACCGAGATGGGGTTTACGGTCCAGCGACCCATTGCCATCGCTGGAGACGTAGAGGGCGCCGTCGGGAGATGCCCCGACGAAGACCGGATAGTTGACGGCGGGTGGCGTGGCGAAGATGGAGACGTCGAACCCAGCCGGAAACTGGACGTCCTTTTTCAGGGCTGCCGCCTTTTCCGGGGAGGCAACCGCGGGCAGCCCCTTCAGCTCCTCCGGGGTCGGTTGACGGTCCTTCGCGGTGAATTCGGCAGCCTCGAGTGGGAGGGCAATCCTCAAAACCGCGAGGCCGAGTCCGGTGAGGATCCGTGGGTGCAGGTGCATGAAACCAGTGAACCCACCGTCCGCCCCTCGCGCGAGGTCAACTTTCCCCGCATACCCTGTTCCACGCCTCTACCGCCGTCGCCCCTTGTACCACATCCACTCCGGGGTCGCCTCATAGGGGTGTAGGGGATCGACCGTCAGGGCGCGTGTGAAGTTGTGCTGCTGGACGTGTCCGTCGGCGAAACCGATGGGGGAGACGAACCGGGCGGGCGCATTGCGCGGGTCGACGAACTCGACCGGACCGGCGGCGCTCCGGTGCCATTGGAACCAGCGTGGACCGGTCGCCGGGCATCCATAGAGCCGCGCCGCGGGCTCATAGGTCACGATGAACCGGGTCGGTTCCGGGATCCAACCCTCGGGTCGACCCGCGAGGGTCTCCGGCACGGTCGGGGCGTTGTCGAATTCGAGGAACCCACCCCCGCTGAGAACCGTGAGCTGGCCACCGTTGTACTGGTAGCTGTTGCCGATCACGCGGTAGTTCGACGGAGTGAAGGACGGGGCGCAGTCGGAGGAACAGGGGAGGCTGGGCTGGCCCCGGTCCTCCGTGCAGCGGAAGAGTTCCGAGGGCTTGATGTAGGGCCAGAGCGGACGGGAGCGGGCGTTCGGGAAACAGCCCGGGTTCAGGGGGTCCCTTCCACCCAGGGCGGCGAGCGTGGGCCGCGGACCCGGGTCCAGGAGCGTCCCGGTGTTCGGATCGAGCTGGGGAACGGCGGCGGGCGGGTATCGGTCCCGGTGGTCATCCGCATACATCTGGATGCCGATCCCGATCTGGCGGAGGTTGTTGACGCACCGGATCAGATTGGCCCGCTGCTTCGCGCCGGAGAGCGACGGGAGCATCATGCTGGCGAGGATCCCGATGATGGCGATCACCACGAGGAGCTCGATCAGGGTGAATCCGTTCGCACGGGCATCCCCCCGGGGGAGTCTGGGTGAGGAGGCGTTGACCACGGCGGCAGGGTGGGAGCCAGACCTCCCGCGGCAACCGGAAACTCCCGAATGTGCAGGCGCAGCGAACGACCTCTCCGTCCGGTGCCTCTTTTCTCCGTTTTCATCCCGACCTCCCCTCCCTAGCCTTCCGCGCATGGGAGGTTCCTGGATGCAGTGGGGGTGTGGTCTGGTGGCCGCATCCGGATTGGTATGGCTGACCGGATGTGACCGGCTCGGCGGAGGACCTGGGTCGGAGCAGCGGGAGAGCAGTTTCGTCGAGGGGCAGAACTTTGCGATCCAAGGCCAGAAGGAGAAGGCCATCGTCAGCTTCGAGCAGGCCGTGCTGGCGAACCCGTCAAACGCCTCGGCACACCTCGCCCTGGGTGACCTCTACTACGGGCAGCTCGAATTCATCGACGCCGCCTACCACTACCACCGCTACGTCCAGCTGATGGAGCGTCGCGGTCAGCGGCCGGACATCTCGGCGGGCGACAACCTCCGGAACTGCGAGATGCAGATGGCAATCAAGTTCAGCCGCGAGCTCAGCCGGCAGCAGAACGACCTCGAGATCGAGAACCTCCGACGTCAGATCACCGAGAAGGAGGGGACGATCCAACAGCTCCGGACGGAGCTCCTCGGGAGGGCTACGACGAACCAGATTGCCCAGGCGGGATCGGGCGTTGTTGCTCCGGTGCGGTCGGTGACGACGGATCCCGGCACGGTGTCCCGGGTGGGTGCGACGACTCCCGGCGGTTCCGTGGAACCAGGGCCTGGCGGGGGCACCACCAACCGTTCGGCGACCATGGGTTCCGCAGAGCGGCCGCGTCCCGCCTCCGGCCGATCCCATGCGGTGCGTCCCGGCGAGACCCCGTCGATCATCGCCCGGAAATACGGGATCACGGTGAAGGCCCTCATGGCCGCGAATCCTGGGATCAACCCGAACCGGCTCAAGGTTGGCACGGCCCTGAAGCTTCCCTGATCGTGGCGTCGTCGGCCCGGGATGAGGTTGGGGGTTGAGACCGGGGCATTGACCGGTACCCTCCCCCGTGGTTTCCCGTGGTCTCATGCTCGGCATCGCCCTGTTCTGGGGCACGATGAACGTGCTTCTCTGGCGCGCCGAGTTCGGACGCGGCCGGGAAACGCTCTCGGAAGTGCCCCTGGAGACGGTGGTCGACCGGCTCCTCAACGCCCCTGATCCCTCGGCCCTGCAGATCCTCCAACGCGGTTCGCTTCTCGGGACCCTCCGCTGGATCCCCACCGTCCTGGAGTCGCGTCCTGCCGGTGGCGAGGACCCTTCCGTCCCGGAGGGTCTGGTGGACGCCATCGGGTACAGCCTGGACCTCGATCTCAATCTCCGCACCGACGCTGATGGACCTCTGGGACGACTCCGCGTCATGACCCATGTGGAGCTCGACACCCACCACATCTGGCAGACGATCTCGGTGCGCATCTACCAGCGTCCCGCGATCTGGGAAATCTCTGCCAAATCGGGTGGGAATTCCGTCCGGATCCGCCATGAGGAGGGTGGCAACACGGTCGAGCAGGACTATACGGTCCGGGATGTCAGGGCCCTGATGGGCCTCATGGGGGCCTCTGCCGCGCTGGTGCCCCTTCCGGTGCTCTCGGAGGTCGAGCGGATGGGTGGCGTGGGCATGGCTCCCCGGATCCGATGGACCGCGCGCAACGACTGGCTCCGTCTCGGACGGAACCGGGTGCGGACCTACCGGGTCGAGGTGACGCTCCTCGACACCTACACGGTGGTGGCGCAGCTGAGCCGGGCCGGGGAAATCCTCGAGGTCCGTCTGCCCGAGGGGATTCTCCTCGCCAACGAATCCGTGCCGCCAGCCCGCGGCCAGTGATCCTTCTTCCATGATCGAGCTCGAAGACCTGGTGAAGCATTTCGGGGATGTCCGTGCGGTGGACGGGATCACGCTGACCGTTCCGCGCGGGGAGTTCTTCTGTGTCCTGGGGCCCAACGCCGCGGGAAAGACCACGACGATCAAGATGATGGTGGGTCTGATCCGGCCGACCTCCGGATCCGCACGGGTGGCGGGGTTCGATCTCCAGTCCCAACCGCTCGAGGCCCGGGCCCGGCTCAGCTACGTTCCTGACTTCCCGTTCCTGTACGACAAGCTCACCCCGTGGGAGTTCATCCGGTTCACAGGCCAGCTGTTCCGTATGCCGGAAGACCGGATCCGGACGGAGGCGGAGGAGCTGATCCCGCGATTCAGCCTCGAGCCGTGGCTCCATAAGCCGATCGAAGGCCTCAGCCATGGCACCCGCCAGCGGGTGGCGATCGCAAGTGCCCTGCTCCACCGTCCCGAGGCGTTTGTGATCGATGAGCCGATGGTCGGCCTCGATCCCCATCATGCCCGGATTGTGAAGGATCTCCTCCGGGAACGGTCCCGGCAGGGGATGACGATCTTTCTCAGCACCCATCAGATCGAGGTGGCCGAGGAGATGGCGGACCGGGTCGGGATCATCCATCAAGGGCGGCTGATGGCCGTTGGAACGCCGGAGGAGCTGCGGCGACGTGCAGGGGTGGACGGCGCCCTCGAGCAGGCGTTTCTGGCGCTCACCCGTCCGTTGGACCCTCCGGGTGCGGGTACGGCTATGGCGCCCACGGGGGGAGTGCCATGACGGGGACCTTCCCGTCCCCATTGCGGCTGCTGGTGGGGACGGCGGTCCGGTCGATGTGCCGGAGGGTGGTCTCGCTGCGGGACCAGTCGTGGCTTCTGCTGGCGTTGATCACGGCGTTCCTGTCCGGGTACGCCGTGCTGGCCTTCGCGCTGTTCTACGGGGGGTTGCGGTTCATCGGACGGTTCCCCGGACTCGGTGGGCTGCTGGTCGAGAGGCTCCTGTTCCTGCTCTTCGCCTGCCTCTTCGGTCTGCTCCTGATCTCCAACCTGATCGTCTCCTACACAAACCTGTTCCGGACCCGGGAGACGGCGTTCCTCCTGACGCTCCCGGTCCCGCGGCGGGTGGTGTTCCAGTGGAAGCTGGCGGAATCGACCGTGATCGCGTCGTGGGCCTTCCTGTTCCTGATCGCCCCGCTGCTGGTCGCATACGGACTGGTCCACCAGGTGGCGTGGCACTTCTACCCGATGGTGCTGCTGATGATCGGCCTATTCATCGGGCTTCCCGGAATCCTCGGCTGCTGGCTGGCCGTCCAGGTGGCGCGGTTCATGGATCGACGGACCTTCCAGGTCGCACTGGTCCTCGGCGTCTCGCTCCTCGTGGCGGTCCTCGTCCTCCGGTTCCGTCCGACGATGGTGACGGAGGAGAGTCTCGAGACGGCACGGGTGCTGAACGTCATTGACCGTCTCCTCGACAACACCCGGTTCGCCCAGTTTCCGCTGCTGCCCAGCTACTGGCTGAGCTCCAGCGTGCAGAACTGGGGTGAGGGGGTGGTCCGGGCGGCCCTGTTCTTCTTCTGTGTGCTCCTCAGCCACGTGCTGTTCTTCGGGATGATCGCGGTCCTGTGGCTGGGGGATGCTTTCTACGAGGCCTCGAGCGTCGTCCACAGTCGGGGCAGCCTCCTGGCACGCTGGGACTGGTTCCGCCGTCGCGAGGAACGTCAGCGACGGTCGTCGGACCCGATCGCCCGCCTGTCCCGGCCGGTCCTGCTCGAGACGCTGCTGGCGTGGCGGGGAATCCTGGCGCCCGACGTCCGGGCCCTCATCGTGAAGGATTTCCGGGTCTTCTGGCGGGACACCACCCAGTGGGGCCAGGCCTTCATGCTGTTCGGGCTCCTGACCGTCTACATCGTCAATCTCCGCCACTTCACCCGACAGCTCGACTCGCCGTTCTGGATCTCCCTGGTCAGCTATCTGAACCTTGGTGCGTGTTCGCTGAACCTCGCGACGCTGACGACACGGTTCGTCTTCCCGCAGTTCTCGCTCGAGGGAAAGAGGGTCTGGGTGGTGGGACTGGCCCCGATCGGACTCGTGAGCCTTGTCCGCCTCAAGTTCTGGCTGACCAGCTGGACGACCCTCGGGGTCACGCTGGGGCTCATCCTGCTGTCCTGTTCGATGCTGGGACTGGACGCGGCCCACACGCTATTCTTCGCCGCGGTGATCGTCGTTATGACCTTCACCCTCAACGCCATCGCGGTGGGTTTGGGAGCCCTGTACCCGAACTTCCGGGAGACAAACCCTGCGAAGATCGTGAGCGGCTTCGGGGGCACGTTCTGCCTCGTCCTCAGCTTCCTGTACATCGTGGGCTCGGTGGTCCTTCTCGCGCTGGGAAGTCCCTGGGGGTGGCGGCCCGAGTCGGTCGGGGAATTCAGGCCGTACCACGCCCTGGCCTCCGGGACAGCCTTCCTAGCGATCAGTCTGTTGTCGGGTGCGGTCCCGCTCCGGATGGGTCTCCGACGGGTGGCCGCCACGGAGCTGTGACGGGCGGCCAGCCCCGCGTCGGAGGAGACCCGCATTGACGGGAGTCGTCTGGAGGCTACCGATGGGTCTGCAATGAAGTGGTCCCTCAAGCTCGGGCGACTTTGGGGAGTCGACGTGTACCTCCATTACACGTTCCTCGTGTTCCTCGTGCTGGTGGGACTCGGTTCCCGCATCGAGACCGGCCGATGGGCGTCGGCGCTTCCGGGTGTCTCCATGTTCCTCGGCGTGTTCCTCTGCGTCCTCCTGCACGAGTACGGCCACGCCATGGCTGCGCGTCGCTACGGGGTGGTGACGCGCGACATCACCCTGCTCCCAATGGGTGGGGTGGCCCGTCTCGATCGGATTCCGGAGGCGCCGCTCCAGCAGCTCGTGATCGCGGTGGCGGGTCCGCTGGTGAATGTCGTGATCGCCGCGGGACTGGGACTGGGACTCCATCTCTCCGACGAGATGCCCGGATCCATTCGGGAGCTCGAGTCGGCCGGATTCTTTCCAAGGCTCCTCCTGATCAACGCCGGACTGGTCGCCTTCAACCTGCTTCCGGCTTTCCCGATGGATGGCGGTCGTGTCCTGCGGGCGCTGCTGGCGCTCTGGATCGATCCGATCCGCGCCACCCGGATCTCCGCCTCCGTGGGGAGGGTGATGGCGGTCCTCTTCATCGGTGCCGCATTTGTGGCCTCCAGTCCGATGCTCGGCATCATCGGCGTGTTCGTCTGGATGGAGGCCCGTGGCGAGGCGATCTCGATGGAGATGCGTGCGGCGATCGGGGATGCGACCGTCCGACGCGTGATGCTGCGACGCTTCAGGGTCGTCGCCCCGGAGGATCCCCTGTCAAAGGTGGCCGGGTGGCTGATTGAGGATTCCCAGACCGAGTTTCCAGTGATGTCCGGGGAGGGACGGATTGTCGGTGTGGTCACCCGGACCGAGCTGTTCGAGGGATTGCGGCAGGGGGGCGAGTCGACCCTGGTGGAGAAGGTGGTCCGTCGGGATGCGGCGGTGCTGGATCCGGGCGAGGGGCTCGAGACGGCGATGGTCCGTTTGGAGGAGTCCGGGCTCCCGGCAGCACTGGTCGTCGAGGAAGATCGGCTGGTTGGCATGCTGACCTCGGAGAATGCGGCCGAGTTTCTCGCCCTGCAGAAGGCGTTGCGACGCGATCGGGTCCCACCGGTGCTGGACGCGCGGCCTCGGGTGGCGGGTTGAAGGGGTGTCTCCTCGGTTTCGTTGGATCCGGCACGGCCCCGGAAGGGCCTTGTGATCGCGGTCCGGGTCCCCATCGTTGCCGTGTGTCACGGGGTTGGGCGATCACGGGGAGGGTGCGGGTCCTGTTGTGGATCCTGTATGCGGTGCCGATGTCGTTGCGGGCCGAGACGAATGCCGTCCCGCCCGACTGCCTTGTGCTGAGACGGCTGGAATGGATCCCGCAGCTTCGACCACGCCTGATCCCGGCCCTTCCGCCGGCCGTCTATCCTGTGGCCGCCGTCGAGGAACTGGCCGCGGCGCGGGGCCGGGTCTGGGCCTCGATCCGATCGTGGGGGGATACCAACCTGAACACGGGGCGGGGGCGACTGTGGTCCTACGTCGAGCCCCTCGGGCGGTTCGAGCCCGTACGGGGTCCGGTGGAGCCCCACGCGGTCAATGCCCTGATGGCGGATGCGAAGCGGTTGTGGCTGGGTCTCGACGGCGGGATCGCCTCGATCGATTTCGAGACGGGGGCGACGCAGCCCTACGGGCCAGCCCAGGGATTTGTCACGTCGGAGGTCGCGGGCTTCGCCGAATCCGAGGGGACCGTGGCCACCCTCGGACGGTTCGGGACGCTCTGGTTCCTGCCTCCGGGTGCCCAGACCTTCGCCCGGGCCAGCGAGTCGGCCTCCTCAGAGGATCCCCGGGAGCCGAAGCCCTGGCTGGATTTCACCTCCTCGAAGGAATGGATGGGTGCCGTGTCGGAATCCCTCGCGAGCTTCCGGCATCGCCAAGCCCAGCATTGGATCCCGCTCTCGAAGGAATTCGCCAACGGCAACCCTCGGACCGACCGCCTCCAGCTCCGCTGCATCGAGGGGGACGGAGGCGGGGGATTCTGGATCGGCAGCGACGCCGGGCTCCACTGGCTCAACCCGGCCGACAACATCGTGGAGAACCGCTTCGCACCGGTATCAGTCACGGTTCCGGGAGCGCTGGGTGCACCGGTCACACCCGGGTTCAGGCCGACCCGTGCGGCCCAGGCGGCGGCCCGTCAGCGGGTGCTGGGCCAGATCCGGGATCGCATGCGGGATCGGGCCAGCCGGGCCCGGGAGAATATAGCGCTCAAGCACCGGGTGGATCCTGTCACCCCGTCCAGTCGCATCCCCGGTGCCGTGACGGCGTTGCACCGCGATGGACCCTGGCTGTGGGTGGCGACGCGTGATGGGACCGTCACGAACCGGGGACGGGTCCTGCTGATGCATCATCCCACCCGGCGGTGGGTCGGCTGGTTCCAGGTCGGGGGACCGGTGTTGTCGATGGTTGCGGATCCTGCCCGGCTCTGGATCGGACTCGACGTCAGCGGATCCCGCGGGGTTTCCGCGCTGCTCGTCGCCGACCGGACCCCCTTGGTTTCCGTGCCCCAGGACCGATGGGTCCGGGACACGATCCTGCCTGAGGAGCTGGGGGAGAAGCTGGCGTTGCTGCCGGTCCGGGAACGAGCCGTACTGGCGTTCTTCGCAGGACAGCCGGAGCGTGTGGTGGAGCTCCTCGCCCCGGACAAGCAGGTTTCAGAGGACCTCGACGCCGAGGGACTGTTCCTGCTCGCGTTCGCCCATGATCTGGTCGGACTCAACCAACCGGAGCGCCTGGACGAATACCTGGATCTGCTCAGGGCCCGGCATCCTGGATCGGTGCAGGCGGAGCTGACCGGCAGCATCCGCAGCGCGCGTGCCGCACCTCGTCTAGAATCGGAGTCCGCAGCGGAACCGCGTCCCGCTGCCGGGCCCTCCCCCGAACCTCCGCCCGGCACTTCGTCCGAGGCCGGGACTCCATCCCCCGTTCCACCCGCCTCGGAGGCCGAGGTGTCTGGAAGCGGGGCTCCGTCCTCCCCATCCCAGGGAGACATGTCCGATTCCGACCGGAGTCGTGTGGACGCCGTCGTCCGGAAGCGGGATCTGAATCGGGATGGGAAGCTGAGCTTGATCGAGGTCCGACTCTGGCTCGGGGCTTCGGTCGACTGGACCTCGCTGGACCTCGACGGCAACGGGGACCTCGGCCCACCCGAGATCCTGCGGGCGATTGTCGAGGAAGATGCGAAGGCCGGGCCCGGACCCGGTTCGCCAGGAAAATAGGGGGAAGTGGCTGTGGGATCAGGTCCCGGGCAGCGGCCTCCACCCCTCGTGCTTGAAGCGGTTCCAGACCCAGACGAAGTCAGGGTTCTTGGCGGAGGCACCGGACCAGAAGAAGCTCTCCTTGCCATTGGCCGAATCGGTTGCGGCCTTGATGGTCTTTGGATCCGTCCAGCGCTTGCCCTCGCAGTGGGCGTCGGCGAAGCCGAAGGTGCTGAACGCGCCGTGGAAGACTGCGAAGGGGTCAACCCAGCCCGGGGTGCTCACGTTGATCACCCAGGTGCCGAGGTTGTAGTTCCGGGGGTCGGATTCCTCGATGAAGGCCATCGACATGGACGGCTCGGCGATCGCGGAGTGCTTGCCGAATTGCTTGATGCCCTCCCAGCCCCCCACGGCATTCCACTTGGAATCGAAATATTTCCCCATCGCGTCGCACTTGGAGTAGCTGTCGAACGCCCACCCCTTGCCGGGTTTGCGGCTGCGGGTGCGCAGGTCGCCCGGACAGTGGATCGCCCCGACCGCGCTGCAGTATTTGAAGATGATGGAGTTCTCGTAGCCCCGCTTGACCCGGTTCTGGGCCTCGGTGGTGCTCATGTTCGGCATGATGTCCGGGGTGGGACCCGCCCAGTATCCACCCCCGGGATGCTGCATCCCGGGAGCCGCGGTCGGCAGCAGTTCATCCCGGTTGTCGGTCGAGTACATGAACCACCCGGTCACCAGCTGCTTCTGGTTGCTGAGGCAGGCGGCCCCGGTGGCCTTGAGCTTCGCCTTGGAAAGGGCCGGCAACAGCATGCCGGCCAGGATCGCGATGATCGCAATCACGACGAGCAGTTCGATGAGGGTGAATCCGGCGGCACGGCTGCGCCGGAGGGAGGCGTGTGCTGTTTTCATGGCCGGTGGGACGAAGGGAGTCTTTGGACGATGTTCCCGAGGAGCTGGGCCGTCCAGTCTGATTCCACGGTCGGGAGAAAACCCGAGCCTCGGGACCCCTCCAATGCGAGTGCGGTTGTCACAGGAATCCCGCAAGGCCTCCCGGATCACGGCGCAGAAAGGGGACTCTCCAGCCGGCGGGGCCAGACCCGTTTTCGTCGTTTCCATCGCCGTTTTTTCGGCTAGAAACCTAGAGGCTGGACGTGGATCCACTCCGGCCTCCGATCCCGTGAATCTCCATCCCCTGTGTCCCATCGGGACCGCGACCCCGAAATGTCCGGTCACCGCAGGTTTCGTGGCCCGTGCTTCCGGGGCCATCCTCACCCTTGCAGCGCTTCTACTCATCGTGGCATCGGCGGATCGGGTCTCGGCACAGATCGTGACGGAGGCCGTGTCCCGGATCCGATCGATCCAGGCCTCCGACTCGGGGTTGAGTGTCGTGGTAGGTGTCCCTGCTGGGTCGCGTCGGATCACCCTTGAGACCCGATCGCGCATCGCTCGTGGCACATGGACTCCCCGTGAGGTCCGCTGGACCGCATCCGCCTCGGCTTCCGAGATCGTGTTCCGTCTTCCCGCCCTCGAAGGCACCGAGCTGATCCGGGTCCGCGACGAGGCCGACACCGAGCTTGCGGCTCCGAGGCTGTTTTTTGAGGGAGCCTCCGTCTTCAAGCCGTCTCGGACCGCCGGCAGCGGGGCAGGTCCCGTGGTCGGCCCGGTGGGACCCAACTTCGGGGTCGTCGATGGCGGAGCCAACCGGGAGTCGACCGGGCTCGATGCCGGTACGACGCCGGTGGTGGAGTCCGACATCTGGAAGCTCGATGGCCGGACGGCCTACTTCTTCAACGCGCAGCGGGGCCTGCAGGTCATCGACCTGTCCAATCTCGACCAGCCCCGCATCACAGGCTTCCTCCCCATCGCCGTCTGGGGCGAACAACTCTACCGGCTCCCCGGGGCCTCCAGTCCCTCGGCCTGGCTCGCCCTGCTGGCACAACAAGGCTGTGCCGGCCAGGGAAGCGAGGTGCTGCTGGTCGAAGTCAACGGTGGTAAACCCACCCTCCGAGGACGCCTCCCGATCCGGGGCCAGATCGCGGAATCCCGTCTCGTCGGCTCCGTCCTTCATGTCGTGAGTTCCGAATGGCTTCAGGACACCATCAACCCCCTCAAGGACCCGACAACCGGCCAGGCTCTAGATACCTGGGAATGCCATACCTTCGTGGCGTCCCTGGACCTCTCTGACCCCGCCCAACCCGTCGTGGCTTCCGAGGTGGACCTGTGGACGATTCCCGGGGCGGTCCAGGCCACCGACCGGTTCCTGTTCGTCGCCACCACAGGGAGCCGAATCCCCCGTCCCGAGGAGCGTCTCGCGGAGTGGGTGGTGGCTGGCAATCGGGGCGTGGTCCTCTTCGACCTGAGGAAAGGCCGGCTCGATCAAGGGCCCGCCGGCTATTTCCGCACCGAGGGACGGGTGTCCCAAAAGTTCAACATCGGTGTCTTCGGTTCGGAGGAGGCCTCGCTTGCTGTGGTTTCACAGGTCGACGGAGAAGGCCGGCTGGTTCCCGGTGATCCAGCAGTCGGCGGGGGCCCCGTCTGGGAGTGGACGCCTTCCCGGACCGTGCTTGAGACGTTTTCGCTGTCCGCCCTCACCAACCGTGCGCCGGTCGGACAGATCACGCTCGTGAAGAATGAGTCCCTGTTCGGCACCCGCTTTGCCGGGGACCGGGCGTACATCGTCACCTTCCGGGTCGTCGACCCCCTCTGGATCGTCGACCTCAGCGATCCCGCCCGCCCGCAGATCCGGGGGGAACTCGAGATCCCGGGCTACTCCACCTTCCTCCAGCCGCTGGCCAACAACACCCGCCTGCTGACGCTGGGGGTCGATGGCAGCCGGACCGCGGTCCAGTTGTTCGACGTCGCCGATCCCGGCAAGCCGGCACTCCTGAGCAAGGTCGTGCTGGGCGAGGGATGGTCGTGGACCGAGGGCAATGTCGATGAGAAGGCCTTCCAGGTGTTCCCGGAGGCCGGGCTGATCCTCGTCCCGTGGCAGGGCCAGCGCGGGACCTCTCCGGCCGGATCCTGGTTCCGGGGCGTTCAGCTGATCGACCTCGATCTTGCCCAAGGCCAGCTCAAGGCCCGAGGGGTGATCGACCACGCGATGCAGGCCCGAAGGGCGACGTGGATCGACTCCCGGGTCGTCTCCCTGTCCTCGCAGGAGCTCCTGAGCGTCGATGCGGTCGATCGCGACCAGCCCCGGGTCCGTGCGGAACTCCCGCTCTCGCGTCGGGTCGACCGGGTCTTCCTCACCGGAGATCGACTGATCCAGATCGGACAGGGCAATGACCGTCCGGCGCTGCTGACCCTGACCTCGGCGACCGCGACCGAGGTTCCGATCGCGGCCCTCGAGATCGACCCCCTGCCGATCCTTGGGGCCGATCTTCGTGGGAATCGACTCGTCCTCCTCCAAGGGCGTCCCGAGACGTGGTCGACCGAGAAGATTCTGGTCACCAACCCGGTGGTCCGTCCGATCCTCGAGCCGCCGTTCCGGGTGACCAATTGGGTGGTCGAACCGCAGTGGTCCGATGTCCGTGTTCCGGGCGAACTGGTCTTCCAGGTTGTCGACGTGGCCGGGGATGGATTCAAGCTGCGGTCGCGAACGGTCTGGTCCCAGACCAATCTGTTCACCGGCGAGTCGCTTTCGGCACTCTGGATCCGTCCCGACCTGATGGTCTGGACCGAGTCCGGGACCGCCCCAGGGTGGGGGTTGGGCGACTGGGTGCGCCCGATGGGCCCGGTTGGCCGACCGATCGGCATCCTGCCCGGCTTCTGGTGGGGATCCCCGGCCCGTCACTATCTTGCGGTGGATCTCCAGGATCCGACGCAGCCGCGTCGGCTCTCCGAAGTCCGGCTGAGCGAGGGGGGCGATTGGGCCTCCTCGACACCGTCCTGGCTCAGCGGCACCCGGGTCCATGTCGGACACCGGACCTCGAAGTACGTGCCGGGAACGGATCCGGGTTCAACCAACACCCCGCCCGTCCCGGACTGGATCTGGGGCAGTTGGGAACACCAGGACCACCTGGACGTGATCGACTTCGCCGACCCCGGGGAGCCGGTCGTACGGAAGCCATTGATGCTTCCTGGAACGCTTGCCGGCCTCTCACACGGTGGCGAGGTGGTGTATGCGATCGGCTCCGGCCTCGAGGGTTCCGGTCAGGAGACGAACTTCTGTGTCCATGCTCTGGGCTATGACGGCGTCGCGGTCCGATCGGTCACCCAGTCGCCTCTGCCGGATTCCGGATCGGGTCCGGTCCTGGTGGATTCAACTGGACGGATCCAGGTGGCCCGCAGGTCCCCGGCGGCGGTTGAGTCGTGGATCCTTTCGGACCTCGGGAAGCTGGTCCGTGTCGGGGAGGTTCCGCTCGGGCAGGAGGCCACAACGCTGCGGGAACTGGAGGCGGGTCGGATCCTGGCGGTGGGGGCCGAGTCCTTCGGGCTCCTCGAGCGGGAGGTGTCCGGCGCGCTGGTGCGATCGGGCGTCGCGGAGCGTCCGTGCTCGCTGTGGACCGAGGGTTCCGGAATCGTCGTGCAGCCCAGCTCGGCCCTCTGGATTCCCCGTGGGGAGCTGGGACTTTGGAACGCGATTTTAAAACCCTGAACGACCATGTATCGAATCATTGGCGGCGACGGCAACGAGTACGGTCCGGTGACGGCCGAGCAGATGCGGCAGTGGATTGCCGAGAACCGTGTGAACGGGGACACCCGGGTGCAGGGGGCCGATGGGGTCTGGAAGACGCTTCGGGAGTTCCCGGAGTTCGCGGAGATCCCGCCTCCCCAGGTGGCGACCATGCCACCCGTGCAGGGCCTGCCGGTGGATTTCGACGGGGACTACCGGCTCGATATCGGGGGCTGCCTCGGTTCGGGCTGGCGGGTGATGCGGTCCCAGTTCGGTCTCGCCTTCGGAGTGGGTCTTGTCTTTGCGGGAATCCAGGTCGCCCTGGCCCTTCTGGGGGCGATTCCGCTCATTGGCACGATCTTCAGCATCGGGTCCTTCGTGATCGGGGGGCCGTTGATGGGTGGGCTCGTGTTCTTCTACCTCCGGATGGTGCGCGGGGAATCCCCCGAGTTGGGCAATCTGTTCGATGGCTTCCGTCGTGCCTTCGGTCAGCTGTTCCTGGGTCAGCTGGTACCGGGCCTGCTGGCATTCCTGCCGATGCTCCCAGGGATGGTTGTCCTGCTGGTCGGGCTCATCCCGGTCCTCGTCAGCAAGGGAGACGTTCCTCCGCTGGCGGCGTTGGCTCCGGGTCTGTTGCTCCTCCTCCTGGGTTTCCCGGTGACCCTCTACTTGCAGACCTGCTGGATGTTCACCCTGCCGCTCATCCTGGATCAGGGCCTCGACTTCTGGACGGCAATGGGCCGGAGCCGACGGCAGGTCGGCCGCCACTGGTGGCTCTGCCTCGGACTCACGGTGGTGATGGGCCTGGTCAATCTCCTGGGCCTGCTGTGCTGCGTTGTGGGGGCTCTGGTCACATTTCCGTTGAGCCTTCTGGCCCTGATGCAGGGGTACGAGGCGGTGATCCATGGGCGGGAAGCCAGGTAGTCGGGTTTCAGGTGGGAATGTGCTCGTCCTGAATCTGGCGACCACGCCAGGCCTCGGGTCGTTCCTCGCGGGGCGACGCGGGGTGGGTTCTTTGCAGATGCTCATGGCGGTGGCCGGGTTCGTGGTGCTGATCCTCTGGTTCTGGGATCTGGCCCGACAGTTCTGGGAGTTGCTCCAGTCCGGCGACACTGCGGTGCGTCCCGACCTTCGAAAGCTGGGCATCGGGGGGGCGCTGTTCGGAGGGGCCTGGCTGTGGTCGCTCTGGACCTCGATCTCGATCCTGCGCGAGGCGCGACGGGATCGGTCCGCGATTCCCCCACCGTTGACCCCACGAGGCCCGTCGATGAACCCCGGCGGTTGATCGTCCCGGGACATTGCGTCTTGGAGGTCCCCGGCGAGTCCGTATCCTGACCGGGGGATGCGTCTGCACGACCGCTATCTGTTCCGGGAACTGCTGGTGCCGCTCGGGTTCTGCCTGGGCGGCTTCCTGATCTTCTGGATCGCCTTCGACCTGTTCGGGCGGCTGGATGATTTCCAGGAGCTCCGGTTCGGCATCCGGGAGATCGGGCTCTACTATCTGTTCGATCTCCCCAAGCTGCTCAATACGGCACTGCCGGTGGCCCTGCTCCTGGCGATGCTGTATGCGCTCAGCGCCCATTCCCGGCACAACGAGCTGATCGCCCTGAGGTCGGCCGGTCTGAGCCTGTGGCGGATCTGCGCCCCGTACTTTGCGGTGGGTCTCTTCCTGTCCCTGGTGCTTCTGGGCCTCAACGAGGAGTGGCTTCCCGACGCCCCCGAGCGCAAGGCCGGTCTGATGCGGCGTCGTGAGTCAAAAAAACCCGATTCGGGCGGACGCTGGAGATCGCGGGTGCACTTCCAGAATCCGATCACCCGTCGGGATTGGAGCCTGGGTGCGGTCCATCTCGACACCGGTGAGCTGCGTCAGCCCCGGGTGGCGATGCCGTTGCCCAAAGGGGCGTATCGTGAGGTTCTGGCTGGGTACGCCTGCTGGACGAATGGGTCCTGGCGCCTCACCAATGGCATCGAGCGTCTCCACCGGATCTCCGACGATCCGCTCCCGGCGGAGTGGGTGAAGCCGATCTTCACCCGTGAGGAAATGGGTGGCACGCCGGCCGAACTGCTCCGATGGGAGGGGGCCCGCCTCGAGTCGACCAATGGACTGGTGGCCATCACCAACCTGTCGCGCGTCGCCACCATTCCTCCGGGTGAATGGACGGTCCGCCTGTACACGGTGACCAACGGCGTGCTCGAGGGCTTCCGGTTCAGTGCGCCCCTGGGGGAGGGAGCCCGGCGGCTCATCATCGCCGAGCGTGGGGTCTGGACCAATGGGATGTGGAGGTTCTACCAGGCGCGGGAATTCCTCTACCGGTCGGCGACGGATGGCAACGTGCTCGACCTCCTGCATCCGGAGCTGGATCTGCCGGAACTGGATGAGGACCCCGAGATGATCTCGAGCGAGGTCGAGGTGGGCGAACTGCTGTCCCAGGGAGGTGCGATGCAGAGTCCCGATCTGCCGGTGCAGGACATCCTCGACTACCTCCAGCTGCACCCGGACCTCGCCGGGCGCGATCGCAACCTTCTCGAGACCCAGCTCCATGCCCGCATTGCCGGCCCGTGGACGTGTCTGGTCGTGGCGGTGATCGCCATTCCCTTTGGCGCGCCCTCCGGCCGGCGCAATGTCTTCTATGGCGTGGCGGGAAGCCTGGCCCTCGGGTTCCTCTATTTTGCAGTCCAGCGCCTCGGGTTCGCCGTAGGCCAGAGTGGATGGCTGGAACCGTGGGTTGGCGCATGGCTTCCGAACGTCCTCTTCGGGGGTCTGGGTCTCTGGCTCACCAGCCGGGTCCGGTGATGAGCACCAACGAATCCATCCGACCCGATCCGGTGGCTCGACTGGAGGCCCTCCTGCGGGTGAGCGAATCGGTCCACGCCTCGCTCGAGCTCCGGGACTCCCTGGAACGGATCCTGGGGGAGGCGGTTCGGCTCGTCGGTGGGGATGCCGGACTGCTGGCGCTGATGAGCCCCATGGGATTCCTCGAGATCGAGGCCTCGACGGGACTGCCGGTGGGGGTGCGGTCGATCCGGCTTCGGATCGGGGAGGGTCTGGCGGGCAGGGTGGCCCGGACGGGAATCCCCGGACTGGTCGAGGACGTCTCCCATCAGCCCTCCTACCTGAGGTTCCATCCGGACGTCGCCTGCGAGGTCGCCGTCCCGCTCCGGGTCAGCGGTGAGGTCCGTGGGGTGCTGGCCATCCAGTCCTTCCGGCCCCGAGCCTTTGATCGAGGCACACTCTCCCTCCTCGAGGATCTGTCCACCCTGGCGGGGACGGCGATCCGGAACACCTGGCTCTATGAGAAGGCCCGCCTGAAGGCCCGGTCCCACGAGTCCCTCGTCCGGGTCGGACAGATCATCAACTCCGCCCTGAGCCTGGATGAAGCGCTCGAGGTGGTGACGCGCGAGGCGACAAGCCTGCTCCGGGCGAAGATGTGTTCGCTCCTGATGCTCGACCCCACGGGTCAATGGCTGGATCTCCGTGCCAGCCACGGCGCGGGGGAACGGTATCGACAGAAGCCCCGCCTCGCCGTCGACGAGAGCTTCGCCGGCATCGTGGTCCGGCGGGGCCGCCCGATGCAGCTCGAGGATGTCCAGGTCTCGGGCCGGTACCAGAATGTCTCCGTCGCCCGGGAGGAGAAACTGGTCTCCCTCCTCTCGGTCCCACTGGCCTACGCCGGCAAGGTGATCGGTATCCTGAACCTCTACACGGGGGCGCCCCACACGTTCTCCGACGAGGAGGTCCGGGTCCTCTCCGCCTACGCCGAGCTGTCGGCCCTCGCCCTCGAGCGGGCCCGGCTCTATGAGCGGACGCTGGTGGTGGAGGAACAGCTCCGCGAGAGCGAGCGCCTGACGGCCCTGGGTCTCCTGGCGGCCGAACTGGCCCACGAGATCCGGAACCCGCTCACGGTGATGAAGATGCTCCACCACTCCGTGAGCGCGGACTTCGCCGGGGACGATCCCCGGTCGACGGATCTGCGGGTGATGGGCGAGAAGATCGACCATCTGAACCGCATCGTGGACCGGGTCCTGGACCTCGCGCGGCGTCACGAGCCCGTCCTTGCCCTCACCAACATCAACCGGCTCATCGAGGACCTGGGGATCCTCATCCACCACAAATGCCGGGTGCAGGGGGTCGAGCAGGACACGCGGCTCGATCCCCGGATCCCCGGGTTCCAGGGCGATGCCACCCAGCTCGAGCAGGCGTTCCTCAACGTCATCCTCAACTCCCTCGAGGCCATGCCCGAAGGGGGACGTCTGCGGATCCGGACCCGATGGCTGCCTTCCCGTGATCCCTCCGGTGCACCCGACACCGTGGTGATCCGACTCTCCGACACCGGCAGTGGCATGCCGCGCGAACAAAGGGAACGGGCGTTCTCCAGTCTCCTCAGCACCACCAAGCCGAAGGGCACCGGCATCGGTCTGGCGGTCGTCGCCCGGGTTGTGGAGACCCACGAGGGACGGGTGCGGATCTGGTCGCGTCCCGGTCGTGGGACCTCCGTGGGCATGTTCCTACCGATCCGATTCTAGGCCTTCCGGGCGAGCAACCGCCAGCACGCCACGGTCAGGGGCCGGATATCACCCTGAAGAAACGAGTGGACCCCGACACGGGTTCGACGTGCTCGACGACGCCCGCCATCCCGCTGCCTGGGATGTCGCGGAGCGTCTGCCATGGACCCGGACCCAGTGGATCCAAGACCTGCACCCGGTGTCTCGTATTGGGTCGGCTGACAAACCGGAGCACGACACCCCCGCTCTGGAGGCGGACGGTGAGGGGGGGCTCCGCGGAGGTCCCCGGCGTTCCACTGGGCGCCCGCGACGCAGTCCACTGCACCCTGTCACCCCAGCTGTCGGGTTCGCCCCCGATGCCCACAATCTCGATGGAAGACCCGCCCCCATCGGACTCCGGAAACCAGTCGGCGTAGCGGAAATCCAGGATCTCCTCGCCGACGGGATCCAGGAGCCGGATCCGTTCCCCGCCGTTGTCGAGACGTCCCTGATAGGCCCCGGCCACGGGGAGTCCGGATCCATGGCGGGACTCGAACGCGGCGGGATTGGCGACCACCAGCACCCGTCCGCCCGGAACAAGGGTGGAGAGAGGGCCGCCTCCGAAAACGAACTCCACCGCCCCTGTGATCCGAACTCCACGGAGGTCCAGGGTCACCGAGTCGGAGCGGTTCACGAGCTCGATGAACTCGTAGTCCTCGTCGGGGTACGTCGCATCCGCGGGTGCCAGGGGATGGAAATGCAGTTCCGAGATCCGGAGGAACTCCTGAACGGGGCCTGGGGCTCCGGGATAGCTGAAGGTGGAGACCGCCCGCCCGAGATCATCCTCCAGGATCAGCGTCTCACCGCGGGCGGAGAGCTGGCCGGAGTAGGGTCCGACCACGAAGACGCCCTGTCCTCCGCGCGGTGCGATGCCCCGGGTGCGGAACTGCCGGACATCCGGGGACACCACGATGGACCGGCGGGCCGGGACCACGGTGCCGGGCCGGAATCGGAACTCCACACCGCCCGAGAGCCTCCAGCCGCTGATGTCCACCGCGAAGCCATTGCGGTTCGTGAGCGTCAGACATTCATGGAGCTGGTTTCCGGAGGCGGGATTGAAGTCGAGATCCACCACCTCCAGCACCGCGTCGGGCGGCTGCGAGGCCGGAATGCCGGCGTTGTTGTTGTTTCCGATTCCGATCGGCCTGGAGGTGTTGGTGATGCAATGGGTGATGGCCCAATGGCGTCGACGGGGTTCGATGAACTGGTTGAAGAGGTCCGACACCGCCACGTGGAAGGACTTGCCCGGGGCCCACGGCGCCGCCCCCCACTTCGCGCGGTCGAGGAGCGCCTCGGCCCCGATGAGGTTCGTCATTGCGATGATGCGCTGCTCGATGGCCCGGTCCGCGAACGGGGTTCCCGGAGGCTGGATAAACCGGTCGAGGAGGGTGCGCTGCCGCCGCAGCAGCATCTGCCGGGTCTCCGGCAGCCGAACGATGACATCGTAGAGGCGGTTGAAGGGATTCCCGGTCGAGGAGCCTCCGTAGAGGGGATGACTCTTGGAACCATCCACCGTCGCCTCCAGTGGATTGCTGCCACCATAGAGCTGGCCCCAGGAGGCGTTCATGTCGAACGGGATGTTGCGCCACAGCCCATCACCGAGGGTGTCTCGATACAGGCTCATGTTGGCCCAGACATCGTCGTTCTCGGCACACCACCGTGTTCCGGCCAGGTGGTTGATCACCTGCGGCAGGTCGAGCTGGTCGAACGCGGTCGCACGTCGGATCGCCTCGGACTTCGACTCATGGATCCCATTGGCCAGCTGGAGATAGTCGGTCCGGCTGGCGTCGCCATCCGGCTCGAGCTTCTGGAAGACCCCCGTGCTGTAGAAATCCGGGGTCAACGTCCCTACGGCCTTGTAGAGGGCGCCCCGGGGATCGTAGCCCATCCGTTCCATCTGCTCCTGGCCGATCACGTCGTTGTGGAACGCGAGCTGGTAGAAGTTCCCGTTCATCTGGACCCGCACCGGATAGTGGAACGGGGCGGGCACGCCGATCTGGTCGAGAAACCAGAAGCAGAGGTTCTGTCGCAGATAGGAGGGGTCGAGGTATTCCGCCAGGAGGGCGGACTTTCTCACTCGCCCTCCGGGTCCGGGATGCCGGAGCTCGTGTCCCCGGTTGAACTCGAGACGATGGGATTTCTTGGCGAGTCCTGCGGACGTGTTGCCGCGGAGCTCCATGTAGAGGTTGTCGTAGAGCTCGCCGTCATGGAACAGGGACACCCGGCCCCCCGTCTCGGTGTCGATGCGACTGACCTGTCCCGGGGCCACGAACAGGTGGAAGACGGGCAGACGGGTCGTGGCATCGAGGGGTTCAACCACGGTCCCCTGGTACTCCGGCGTCGCGGTCGGATTCGTGAAGAGCGGCCATCGCGAGGTGTTTCCTGAGGTATCCGTCGCCACCACGCGGTATCGGATCATCTGGCCCGACGATGCCAGTTCGGCTGGCAGGATTGCGCCATAGACACCGTCCCCCGCGACACCATCCCCGTGCGCGCCGTCATCCAGCATCTCGACCGACGCCTCGGTTCCAAAGAGGACCCGATGCCACAGCGTCACCGTGGATACAGACTGGAACGAACGGCGGATGCGGGCGGTCACGTTGAGAGCCTCGCTGTCCCTCGGAACCCGCGGCGTGTGGGTCAAATCCTCGATCACAGGTCCCGGGACCGCGGTTCCGCCCTCGTTCGGGGCCCCGGGTGTCGGCTTCACGAAATAGACGTGGGCTGGTCCGGAATCCCAGCCATTCCCGTTCGGGACATGGACCCCGCCAAACGAGACGTCCGGAACTTGGACCGGATAACCTGGCTTCCATTCCGGGGAAATCGTGACGCCGTCGGGCCGGACCAGAGCCAAGTACTCGCCGTTTGCGGAGAGCTGGAAGTCGGTGTGAAGGCGGTTCCCTGGAACCCGTCGGTCGGCACCGGATGCAAAGACCACAAGGAATCCCCGAGGGGGCAGATTCGTGGACGGGAACCGCCACTTTCGGAGGTTCTTCGGATCGTCGGTGAGGGACCAATTCCCCAGGTCCACGGGGGCATCCGACGGGTTGTGCAGCTCGATCCAGTCGACGTACTGCCCGGTCTCGTCCCGCAGGGTTCGCGTGTTCGATGCCATGAACTCCGAGAGGTAGGGCGGGTTCTCCCGGGCATCCGGATCGAGCCTTAGGCTCCAGCTCCCACCATCGAAGGCATTGGCGGATGCGGCCGTGTCTTGGATGTCCTGGTCCGGGGCCCATGAGAACATCACAGGTCCGGGGCTGGGCTGTGGGAACCGGAACAGGTACTGGCTTGGACTGATCGGCTCGACCGATCCGGCAGGCACTCCGTTGACGAGAAGATCCTCGGCCCGGACCCCGGTCACGGGTTCACTGAACAGGACCGAGCTGGACTCCAGGGATCGGACCGTCGTCCCCGCATCGGGCAGTAGGGATTGGACCCAGGGCGGAGTCCGATCCACCAGCTGGTAGGACCACCCCGCCCCGCCGACGCTGGACCCGTCCGGCACGAAGGGGTTTGAAGGGGTTGCCAGATCACCCAGGAGCCCCTTGGGATCCCACTGGAGTGTGACGCTACCGTATGGGGGTTGGACAAAGGTGAAGACGAGCCGGGTCGGGTCCGGGCTGGTGACGCTGGTGGCTCCGATTCCATTGATCCGGAGGTGGGACGCCACGGCACCCGTGACCGGTTCACTGAAGGTGACGGTGACCGAGGGGAGTACGGCAAGGGTCGAGCCCGGGACGGGCTCGATGGCGGTGACTTTTGGGGGAGTCGAGTCCCTGAGAACAGACTCGAGCGAGGCATCGAACCCAAGGTCGCTGCTGCCGAGGCTGCTTTGGAAGACCTGGACTGCCAGCAGGTTGGCACCTGGCTTGAGGAGTCCGTCGGGGAGAATGAGCGGATGCCGCATGAACGACACCGGCTCCGAGGCGTTGGCCGACAGGGTTGAGATGGTGACCCCGTCCCCGGGGGCTCCCGGGACCCCGACCCGCAGGATCTCGACTCCGTTGATCCAGGCGACGAAGCCGTCGTCCACCAGCGCCTCCATCTCCAACCCACTCAGCTCTTCCAAGTCCCGAATGGTAAACGGGTGGCGGAGGAACAGGCACCCGTAGGCATTCTGCATATCGTTGATCTGGGTTCCTCCGGGAAGCGTGTCTCCGTACCAGAATGGTGCGGGCGCCTTGGTGAATTCGGCGTCGACGAATCCGGCCTGCCGCCAGGCGTCGATCGGAGTGGAGGCCTCGGTTCGTCCGGGTCGCCAGCTCCATTCGGAGGCCTTGGGGATCAGGACCTCTGACAGGACCGGCGGTGTCACGAGGAGGGCGACCCAGAGGACCCATGCCACCCTGAGGGGTGTCCACCCGCTGTGTTGGCCGCCACCACGGAGTCTCGTGGCCTGGATCGAGGAAGGGGCGGCGGATAGGGTCACGCTTCGAATCTAGCGCGGGCATGGAGGCCAAAAAAGGGTGGACTGTTTCCCGCTGGGCCCGAGAACCCGTTTGAAGGTCCGGGGTGGATCGGTCAGGGTCGCTCCCGGTCCCTATCGTCACCTCAACCCGTCACACCATGCCTTCGATCCGGTCCTTGGAACCCTCGCGGCACGGGGCCTTCACGCTGATCGAGCTGCTGGTGGTGATCGCCATCATCGCGATCCTGGCGGGGATGCTCCTCCCGGCGCTTTCGAAGGCCAAATCCAAGGCGCAGGGCATCGGCTGCATCAACAATGGCAAGCAGCTGTCCGTGGCGTGGACGATGTATGCCGGGGACCACCAGGATTCGATCGTCCGGAACGGCACGGGTGGCGGGGTGGAGCAGCAGGGTTGGGTGGGGGGATGGATCCAGGCGGACTCCAAGGGGGTTCCGACCAACCCCAGTGACTGCACCAACCTCAGTCTCCTGAAACCCCCACAGGGCAAGCTCTGGGACTACAACCAGGCGCCGGCCATCTACAAATGCCCTGCCGATCTGTTCATGGTGAAGATCGGGCCCCGACGGTTTCCAAGGACCCGGAGCATCTCGATGAACGGGTTCATGAACGGACTCAGCTGGCACACCGATGTCACCCGAAAGACGTTCTGGACCTACACCAAGCTGGGGCAGATCGGGAACGCCTCGGGTCAGTTTGTCTTCATTGACGAGCGTGAGGAGAGTCTGGATGACGGCTACTTCCTGACGGTGCCCGATCTCAAGGACAACTCCTGGGGCAATCTGCCGGCCCTCTACCACAGTGCTGCGAGCGGACTCTCCTTCGCAGACGGCCACGCCGAGATCCGCCGATGGCTCGATCCCAACACGCTCCGGAGAGGACTCACGGGTCCGCGAACAGCACCACGGGACGTGCCCTGGATCAACGAGCGGGCGACGACCCCAAGATGACCATGGAGTTCGAGGTCACCGCTCATCCGTTGCTGGGAACGCCGTCGAGGCTTCGACGTCACCACGGAGCCTTCACGCTGATCGAGCTGCTGGTGGTGATCGCCATCATCGCGATCCTCGCCGGGATGCTTCTGCCCGCGCTGTCCCGGGCCAAGGTGAAGGCCCAGGGCATCCAGTGCATCAGCAACCTGAAGCAGATCGGCCTCGCAAACTTCATGTACGTCAATGAGCACGGGCACACCATCCCGTACCGACTCGATGACAGCCTCTGGATGCGGAGCCTTGTGAACCTCTACGCCCAGGTCGACAAGGTCCGGGTCTGTCCCACGGCCCCCTTTCGGAGGAAGTTTCCCCAGGGCAGCGCCACCACCGCCTGGGTCTGGCCCCTCAGCAACGAGATCAACCCGGCCACGGGCGATCCGCGCTGGGTGGGCAGCTACGCTCTCAATGGCTGGATGTACCATGGAGACTGGACCGTCCAGGACCGGCGTCCGAGCACCACGAACGCCTTCCGAGGCGAGGATGACATCCGGTCCCCGGCCACCACTCCTGTGTTCGCGGATGGGGCGTGGGTCGACACCTGGCCGAAGGAGAAGGATCGGCCGTCCCGGGATCTGCGCCTGGGGGTGACCGCCGAGACGGGGGGCACCATCACGGTCATTACGATCGCACGCCACGGGTCCGGGATCGACCGGGTCCCAAAGCTCGTCACAGCGGGCTCCCGGCTGCCTGGAGCCATCAACCTCTCGTTCGCCGACGGCCATGCCGGTATCGCGCCGCTGGAATCGCTCTGGGGTCTGACCTGGCACCGGAACTGGCAGGCCCCCGCCCAGCGTCCGCCCTGACCGTGGGTGTAATCGAGCCTCGGTGACCTCTCCAGGTCTCAGGGCGGATGCCATGCCGCCCTGTCGGGATCCTTTTCAGGGATCCCCTTTCCGTATATGAGCCCCGGGATGGATGTGTGGTGGGGACTTCCCGCAAGAATGATGCGGATGGCAACCGAGCCGCTCGGTTTCTGCTGGGTGTTGCTGGTGGTGCTGACGATCTGGCTCTGGAGACGCCGTGACCGAGGGCCAGCCTTTGGATCGGCGGTGATCGTACTCCTCCTCAGCCTCTTCGGTGGAACCCCGCTCCCGTGGTGGTTGCTGTCGCGACTCGAGGCCCCCTACGTTGGACAGAGGGTGGCGGATCTCCCGCGGGTCGACGCGATCCTGATGCTGGGCGGTGGCGAGAGCGCGAGCCGGGTGGAACCTGTGGGGTACAATGCGTTGAATGCCTCGGACCGATTCCTGACCGCGGTGCATCTGCTGGACCTGGGCAAAAGCGATCGTCTCGTGCTCGGCGGTGGATCGTCGACCTTCGACGGGGACGAGCTTCTCGACAGCGAGGCCGTCCTGAAGTGGTGGCGATCCCGCATGCCCGAAGACTCCAGGATCGATGTGCTGCCCCATAGCCGGAACACTTTCGATGAGGCGCGATCGATGATCCGACTGGCGGAGGAGCGCGGATGGAAACGGATCGCACTGGTGACCTCCGCCGCCCATCTCGGTCGTGCCGTGGCCCTGTTTCGAGGGTCATCGCTCCAGGTGTTCCCGGTGGGTTGCGACTTCGACGGCACCTTCCACCTCAGAAGCGTGCAGGCCTGGAGGAATGCCTGGTGCCTCGTCCCGCGTGAGGAGGGGTTCCACGCCGGCGGGGATTGGTCCCACGAGTGGGTGGGAATCCTCGTGTACCGTCTGCGGGGATGGCTGTAGAACCGCCGCCTGTGATGATCAGCTCTCTCCGGGCGTTGGGATGGAGGTTCGGCGGGTTGTTTTCCGGCTCGATGCGGGCGGCAGAGATCTGGACCCGTCGTCTGCGGTTCGTCCTTCTGGGCTCATGGGTGTTGGTGATCCTGCTGGGAACCGGTTGTGTCCATCGGCCGCGGTCCCAGACCCGACCGTTCCGGCTCGGACTCTACGGCATCCGCACAAACCAGATGGCCGTTGTCCGCGAGGTGGGATTCGACCTCATCCGCGGTCCGGCGGAACGGGGATTCCTCGATGCCGCGCAGACCCATGGGCTCGGCGTCCTCGCCGCGCCCGGGGATTCGGCGGGCCCGAAGCTGCGTCCGGAGGTGGTGCGGCGCACCGTCCGACGGTTCGATCGCCACCCGGCCCTCTGGTCCTGGTATCTGAGCGACGAGCCCGACCTGAATGGAATCCCGGTGGAGGAGGTGAAGCGGGCCCAGCGGGAGGTGCGGCGGGCCGGTGCAACGAAACCCACCTCCCTCGTGGTGTTCGAGGGACCCTCGCTTTCCGAATATCATCAGACGGACATCCTGATGGTGGACCGGTACCCGATCGGCTGGCACCCGCTTGCCGCCTACTTCCAGCACCTCCGCCACGGAGGGGTCGCAGCCGGCGTGGGAAAGCGTCGGTTGTACGGGGTGGTCCAGGCGTTCGACTGGTCCTACTACCGCGACATCCTCGACGTGATCCCGGGCAGTCCGCTGGGGCCGCCCACCCGCGACGAGCTGCGTTGCATGGTCTACGGGTCGTGGATCCTCGGAGTCGAAGGCCTCTTCTTCTACGCCTACGACGACGGCCGCTGGAGGATGTCGGAGCACCCGGAGGTCTGGAAGGGGTTGTCCGACGTTGTCCGGGAGGTGCGGGCCCGGACGTCGCTTTTCGAGGGTCGGTTTGTTCCGAGTCGGCTGCGTGTCCGCTGCCATGACCGCCGCCGCGAGTTCAACGAGGCCCTGGAGGGATCCCTGCTCTACGGGGTTTTTCAGGTCCCGAATGGCGGCGGCGGAATCGATGCCGGTCATTATCTGGCCGTCGTCAACACCACCCAGGAAGAGCTGTGGGTCCGACTCGAGGGCCCGGGGGTTCCCCGTGGATCGATTCCGGTCCTCGGGGAGAACCGCACGGTTCTCGTCGAACCCGGCACGCCGATCGACCGGCTTCCTCCCCATGGCGTGACGGTCTATGGCCCCTTCGTCCCGATCCACCCCTGAATTCCTTCTGGGTAACCCCGGAATCGCCGTGTCAGCCCGCAGGCTGGGCGGCAAGCCGGTGGAGATACTCCCAGGAGTAGATGCCCGTCCCGTGTCCGTCCGCCCAGCGGGGCTGGAATCCGTATCCACCCACCAGCCCATAGGTGGACAGCGTGAAGGACTGGGCCACCAGCGGTTTGGGTTCCGGGCGATGGACGACACCGAGGACGTCCGTTTCACCCTGGCAGTTCGCGCAGGGGCAGCCCCGACGCAGCCGCTCGAGCGGTATGAAGTCCTCACGCCCGTCGGTCCACTTGATGGCGAGCTCCGTGCCGATCACGGTGAGGCTGTCTGGTTGCATGCCGACAGCATGCCGTGGGTGGACCCGGTGTCCACTCCCGGGGATCCCCGATCCGACGAGAGGAATTCCCATGTCGATTGACATACGGCCCGCCTCCCTGGCGGATCTTGAGATCGTACGGCTTCTGGCCGAGCGGATCTGGCCCGCTTGCTACGGCACGATGCTGTCTCCGGGACAGATCCGGTACATGCTCGACTGGATGTATGCGCCGCATCGGCTGAGGTCGGAATGGGATCGGGGCGTCCGGTACCGGCTGGCATTCCACGACGGGGACCCGGTCGGCTATCTCGCGTGGGAGCGGGAGCCCGGGACGGATTCCGCCTTCCTCAACAAGCTCTACCTCCTTCCGGAACTCCAGGGTCGGGGCCATGGCCAGGAGTTGATCCGTTGGATCTGTCGTGAGGTGTCGGGCGAGGGGATCCGGGTCCTGGAACTCCGCGTGAACCGCCAGAACCAGAGGGCGATTCGCGCCTATGACAGGGCGGGGTTTGTCGTGGTCCAGACCGTGGTCACCGACATCGGCGCTGGATTTGTGATGGATGACTTCCTGATGCGGATGGAACCCGGAGGTATGTCTTCCGCAGCCACCGCCTGACGGCTGGCCTACGGTTTGTCGGTGCCGATTCGATAGAGGTGCTCCTTGGTCCGGAGGAACAGGGCGCCATCGGCCACGGCCGGGCTCGCGAGGGTGCGTTCCGCGAGATCATTCTTCGCCACGATCTCGAAGGTGGGGTCGGCCTTCACGACGGTGCAGAGTCCGGCTTCGTTGATGAAATAGACCCGACCCTCGGCGCCCACGAGGGACGCCGAATAGTCGCCCGGAAGGCGTTCGTTCCAGAGCACCTTCCCGGTGGCGGCCTCGGCGCAGGTGGCGACGCCGCCGTCCGAGACGAAATAGATCCTTCCCTGGTCCACCAGCACCGAGGGGGTGTTGGGTGCGCCCCGATTCGTCTGCCAGGCGATGTGGGTTGAGGTGAGGTCTCCTTCGCCCCCGGGACGGATCGCGAGGAGGCTGGCCCGGTCATAACCCGTCCCGATAAACAGAAGTCCATGGGCGAAGACAGGTCGCGGCACCACGGAGTAGCCGTTGCCATAGGTGACCCGCCAGAGTTCACGTCCGGTGGGCGGATCATAGGCCAACACCGCACCGCTGGCCGGGCTGATGATCTCCCGGCGGGTGCCATTGGTGATCAGCAGGGCGGTGCTGAACGAGAATTTCTTGGCGGCGTCGGTCTCCCGGTCCCGACGCCAGCGGATGTCACCCGACCTGGCGTCGAGCAGCACGGCGAAGGGTTTCTCGGCACCATCACAGCTGAAGAAGATCCCGTCGCCCGCGTGGATCGGGGACCCGCCGTTGCCGTGCACCGGAGAGTATTTCAACGAGGTCTGTCTCCACAGTACCTTGCCTGTGGAATCAAGGCACGCCGTCCCCAGATGTCCGAAATGCACCACGATCCGGTCCTGGAACACCAGTGGGGTCGGACTAGCCTTGGAGTTCTTGGAATGCATCGACCCCCCGGTGCCAGGCTCCTCGAAGACGATCTGGTTCCAGACCGTGTGTCCGTCCTTCGGATCCAGGGCCAGAGCCCGAAGCTCGAGTCCACCCTGGGGCGATGGGGTGGCGGTGGTCAGGTAGATCCTGTTGTGGGCCAGCACGGGGGAGGACCAGCCGTCCCCGGCGATCGGGACCCTCCATGCGATGTTGCTGGTGGCGGTCCAGTGGGTCGGAACCTGTCGGGCCTCAGAGAGTCCCTGTCCGGAGGGCCCCCGGAACTCCGGCCAATCGGTTGCGGCCTCGGCTCCCCGCTCGGGGATGAGAACGGCGAATCCGATCAGGACCGGCAGCATCATGCGGCGAAGGAAGGACATTGCGGAAGAGTACGTGCCGCCCCGACCCACGGGAAGACTGTCGATCTGACGTCGCGCGGGGCGCAGCCCGTTGGCGGTTCCCCGCCAACGAAAACGGCCCGCAGGACATCCTGCGGGCCGTGACGGAAAACGTCTTGGGAGGGCTCAGGCCGCGGGGGCGGCGGCGACCTCCTCGATCTTCGAATTCAGCTCGAGCCAGTCGAGGACCTTGCCGGAGAGGATGTCCTGCTGGATCTCCGGGAAGGCGTTCCGGTCCTGGAGGACCTTCACCATCTTGGCCGGCTCCATGTTGTTCTGCTGCGCGAGGGCGAGGACCCGCTGGGTGATCTCCTGGTTGGAGATCGTGATCTTCTCCGTCTCGGCGATGCGGTTGAGCACGAAGGCGGCCTTGACGCGGTCGACCGCACTCGTCTGCGCGCTCTGGAAGATCTCGTTCTTCTTCGACTCGATGACCTCCTTGTCGACGCCGCGCTGCTGGTTCTCGTTGACGATGTTGTACACCAGGTTGCGGGTCTCCGTGGAGACGACGCTCTCGGGGAGATCGAAGGTCACCAAGCCGAGCAGCTGCTTCAGCAGCTGGTCGCGCACGGCGCGCTTGGAGCGGAAATCGAGCTCGTTCTGGAGATCACGCTGCACGCCGGTCTTCAGCTCCTCGACATTGGCGGCGCCGAAGCCCTTGGCGAAGGCATCGTCGACCACGGGTAGAGACTTCTCCTTTACGCCGGTGACAGAGACCTCGAACACGCCTTCCTTGCCCTGGACCTCGGCGATGACGAAGTCGGCCGGGAAGGTGACCTTCACGGAGCGGGTGTCGCCGGCCGAGGCGCCCACGAGCTGTTCGGTGAAGCCGGGGATGAAGGAGTTCTCCTGGATGAGCATCCACATGCCCTCCTTCTCGGTGAGCCCTTTGGCGGTGGGGTTGAACTCGGTGATCGGCTTGCCCTCGCAGGTTCCCTTGTAGTCGACCACGGCGACGTCGCCGGTCTGGGTCGGGCGGCTGACATCATTGTAGGTGGCCTGCTGTTCCCGGAGGATGTTGAGGGCTTTCTCCACCTCGGCAGGGCCGGCGGTGGCGGTCTCGCGCTTGGCCGACAGGCTCTTGTAGTCGGGCAGCTCGAACTGGGGCGCATGCTCCAGGGTGACGGTGTAGTTGAACGTCTGCCCCCGGCCGAAGGACTGCTCCTCGACGCCCAGGGTGACGAGCACCCGCAGCTTCTCCTTCTCGGTGGCGTCGCGGTAGGAGGCCTCGAAGAGCTTCTTCCGGGCGTCTTCGGCGATCCGGTCGGCAAAATTCTTCACCACGAGGTGCTTGGGGGACTTGCCGGGACGGAATCCAGGCAGCTGGGCGTACTTCTGGTACTGCCCACCCACCTCCTCGAAGGCGGCATCCACACGGTCGACGGGCACCTCGATGCGCAGCAGTTTCCGGCAGGGTCCCAGCGATTCGACGGTCACGTTCACGATTCAGTTCCTTTTCTACGGGATTTTCAGGGGTCGCGGCGACCGGAGGGGCCCCGCTGACAAAGGGGGCCAAGCTAGGAAAGCCGCAGCCGTATGGTCAAGTGTTGGGTTCGATTGAACGGGATCACCCGTGGTCTGACGGGGTGCGTTGGCGGCCAAAGTTGGCGATTGGCGGATCCCGGAGGCACGGCGACCCTGTCGGGCAGACGTCCATGCAAACCCCCACCGTCCGGCTGCTCTGCGACCTGATCGCGACCCCGAGCGTCAACCCCGCCTTCCTGCCCGAGGGGGACCCTCGGACGGGGGAGCATCGCATGGCTGAACACCTCCAGTCCGCTGCCCGGGCCGCAGGACTCGATGTCGCCACCGAGACCGTCTCCGGTCGGCGTTCCAACGTCCTGGTCCGGCTCTCGCCTCCCGGAAAAGTCCAGCACCGGATCCTGCTGGGGCCGCATCTCGACACCGTGGGTTTCCCGAATCTCGAGTCCCAGCTGGTTCCGAAGGTGCGGGACGGCCGGGTCTTCGGTCGTGGAGCCTGCGACACCAAGGGCTGTGTCGCGGCCATGCTGACGGCGCTCCTCCGGGTTGCGCGGTCCGCGACCCGTCCGGCCCACACCGAGATCCAGTTCGTCGGGTTCGTCTACGAGGAGAACGAGCAGCTGGGATCCCGTCATCACGCCGCGCACCACGACCCGGTCGATCTCGCCATCGTCGGGGAACCGACCCGGCTGCAGGTCGTCACGGCCCACAAGGGGGACGTCTGGCTCCGGCTTCGGACAACCGGTCGCAGCGCCCACGGCGCCACGCCCCAGCTGGGACGCAACGCGGTGCATCGCATGGGTCGGGTGGTCGACCTCCTGGAGACCACCT
>SXGQ01410561.1_pt1 | contig 41587 bp, 42 predicted proteins | sample 3178371 | NCBI WGS metagenome assembly SXGQ01 (sample SAMN11356859, study PRJNA531348) | freshwater metagenome | isolation source: freshwater sample F1-20 | place: China: Fuxian Lake, Yuxi | collected 2017-12-25
CCTTACCAAGGAAGTGCTCTACCACTGAGCTACAAAGGCATTACCTTGCGGCCTTTTGTGAATCTCTTTCGATTCACTAAATAAAAATTAGATATGAAGCGTTTTACTTCATACCCTATTTTATTCGAGCGGGAGACGGGGCTCGAACCCGCCACCTATAGCTTGGAAGGCTATCGCTCTACCAAATGAGCTACTCCCGCTTAATTTACAATCAATTATAAAACAGGCAGTTACGGCTATTTTATGGTGGGGACAGATGGATTCGAACCACCGTAGGCATTCAACAGCAGATTTACAGTCTGCCCCATTTGGCCGCTCTGGTATATCCCCATTTTCTTGGTTTTCAGCGAAACGTTTTGCTGAAATAGTTTGCAAAAGTACCTCATTTTTTTATTTCTGCAAACACCTGACCGAAAAATTTCTGATAAATTTTTATAATAGGATAATACCAAAACTAAATCCAGCTATATTAGGACTTGAATTTTTTTCAAATAAAGGGCTTAGATCGTAGTTGAAAAATAAACTCGGCAATTTCTTAAATGCGAATTCTGCCCTCAATCCGTAACGGAATTGATTTAAATTAAAATTGGAAGAAACCCTATTTAAATTTTCAGTTTTTTCTTCGATGGATTTAGTCCAACTATCTATTCGATAGCCTACATAACCCCCTAAACCAATCATTTGTACCCCCGAATTTTTGGTAAATACCACATGTGGCATGAAGGGGATGTTGATATAGGAAACGGTCAATTTATTTTTGCTAAAAGCTATATCTTTGCCTTGAGCGTCGAACTTGGGTTGGAATATAGCCCCTTGGTTTGCTTTTTGTACTAATCGATTATGGTCAAACATGAAGTTATACCAATCAAAACTTATCCCCAAGCCTAACCTAAAAGCACTTTTTTTACCCTTTACAAGGGTCAATGACTCAGAAAATTCTAAACTAACGTACCTGGAACTGAATGGCTTTAATTCAGTGTCTGTCTGTAAATAGTTCATTGGATATATCGTTGTATTAATCTGCGGAACTTCTCCCGATAATCCATTTAATCCTAAATAGAGATTCATGCCATCTCGACTGAAGAAATTGGCATTCTCCTTTTTTTGTTTGGCCTTTAGTGAATCGGGACCCCAATAAACACGCGTCTCCTCTCCATTTGATTCTTTTACTCGAACTCCATTCCAGTCGACATGAACCTCTTCCTTTCCATCTTTTACATGAATTCCATTAAGTCCAATATCAATGACCTCTTTTTTATTTGTTCCAATTTCTATAATTCGATCCATGGGTTTATTGCGTGCGGCAATGGATTGTTGGCCCAATAAGTATCTATCTGATCGAATAATGGCTATTTTTACTTGGCTATTGCCAATTCTGACATTAACACTGCTATCTAAATCCGTATTAGACTGAATCGTTTTTCGGATGTTTTGCCATAAACTATCCGACAAGACCAATCCCTTTTTTTCAAACACCTGGGTCAACTCCTCCTTCAAGGTTTTGGTCTTATCTCCTTGGGTGCCCAACAAGGTCTGATTCCGTTTATCTATTTTTAATAAAATCGAGTCTTGGCCTGTATGCGCCGCTTGCGCCGAAAAACTTAGCCACATACATGTTATTATGATGATTGCTTTCATATGCTATTGAAATTGAATTTTTTGCTTTATTGTTTCTTCAGTTTGTATATATTTGTTGGCGACCAAATGAAAATTTTCTTTGATCTCACTCCACTCCCCCGGATTACCCTTAATTACTTGTTTGATTTTTTTCAATAATTGACCAAAATTCCGTTTTTTCTGTATCGGATTCTCAGTCAAAGTTGGCCTTTCCTCATCTACCGGTACTACTGGATCAATCTTCACTTGGACCCAAATAACCTCTTCCTTTTCCGCCCCTTTTTCTTCGGCTAAATTTGATGGGGAAGGGGGATTTTGTTGAACGACCATATTTTCTGTTGCTGGTGCCTCAGAGGCCGATTTTTCAAATTTAGGCAGGATTTGAACGCTCTTTTTATCCGACTTTTGAATGATGATACCCGCGACCTCAATGGACTTATCAGGCATGGTTTTCGATATACGTTCTCTTTGAATATTTAAAGTTGGCGCATTAGAGGCATTCATCGTGGACTTCGTCTTCTGCGCCACTTCTTCTTTCCGCGGCAAAAACCATTGCCAGCCTATCCCAATAGCCACAGCCAATATCGCCGCCCATTGCCACGTTTTAATAAAAAACACCTTTGGCTTTTCCTCGGCATCTAATCGTGCCGATAGCTTTTCCCAAAGCTCCTCCGAAACGGGGGCATTTTCCTCATGCATCCTTCCTCTCCATTCCGATTCAATGGATTCCCAGTCCTTATCTGATCGATTTTTCATTATGTAATTCGTTTAATTTTTGTTGAAGTAAGCCACGAGCTCTAGACAACTGAGATTTCGACGTCCCCTCTTGAATCCCTAACATCTCAGCAATCTCTTGATGACTATACCCTTCAATCGCATATAAATTAAATACTGTTTTGTAGCCTATTGGGAGTCCTTCGATTAATTTATTCAGTTCCTCCACATGTAAATTCACAAATACTTCTTCCGCCTGGCCTATTTCAAATCCAAAATCCGTATCCTGAAATTTCATTTTCCCCTCCTTGCGTAAGGCCATTAAGGACTCATTAACCATAATTCTTCGTATCCATCCCTCAAAACTTCCTTGATCTTGAAACAGGTCAATCTTCGTAAAGACTTTCATGAATCCCTCCATCAATACATCTTCAGCCAGAGGACCTACCCCTAAATATCTCTTGCAAATAGCATTCATTTTCCCAGCAAAGCGTTTAAATACCGCCTCTTGAGCCTTTCGATCCCGCCTTTTGCAGGCTTGGACTAATTCACGCTCGATGGTTTGGGAAGATAATATGGGTGTCAATGGGCTAATTTTGGAATACGAATACAAAGATGGGCATTTTGTAGAAATGGTTGCGCGGGTTTGAAAACAATTCCAAATTCACGTTCTTTGTACGCAATATATTCTCTATGCCAAACAGCTCGCCCATCGGAATTTTTGATAGCGGAATTGGGGGTCTTACCCTCGCTCATGCCATCACTGAGTTAATGCCTAATGAACCCATCATCTATTTTGGGGATACTGCGCACCTTCCTTATGGCGATAAATCTGCCACTGCGATTCAAGCTTATTCGGTGAAAATCTGTAACCTTTTGCTGGAGAAAAACTGTAAACTAATTCTAATCGCATGTAATTCTGCTTCCGCGGCGGCCTATGATTTAGTCAAAGCCTATGTAGGTACCAAGGCAATTGTTGTTAATGTAATCGACCCTGTGATTCAATTTTTAGATCAACAATGGTCAGGAAAAACCCTGGGATTAATTGGCACGAAGCAAACGGTTAACTCTGGCATATATTCTCATAAAGCGGAGGCCTTGGGAAAGAATATACATATTAAATCATTAGCTACGCCTTTATTAGCCCCGATGATCGAGGAAGGTTTTTTCAATCATACGATTTCAGAGCAAATTATTAAAGAGTATTTGCTGCAGCCTGTTTTACAAAATATTGATGGTTTGATTTTGGGGTGTACACATTATCCACTGATAAAAAAACAGATTGATCAATTTTATCAAGGTTCCGTAGAAGTTATCGATACCTCTCTCATTGTGGCCAATGAGATTAAAAGAATCTTACAGGAGGAGGACTTGATGAATGAAGGGAGAGCGGTAGGCCGACAGTTTTTTGTGTCTGACTTTACGGATTCTTTTGAAAAATCAACTCAAATTTTCTTTGGAGAAACGATTAAATTAACTCAATATCCTATTTGGGATTGATCTTACTTCCCTAATAATTGAGATACCTTTTGGCGCAATTGCCATCTTGAAATTCGTTCTTGCTGTACTTTCTTGCTTTGACGGAACCATAAAAAAGCAACCGCTGCTACGGCTAAATAGGGGGCACTCAATAAATATAAAATACCCGTATTTAATCCTGTGGCTATATTTGAACGCCCATTTGAAATGGTACTCTCAATCGTTGTTCTACACATCGCACATTGTGCATTGGCATCAATGCCAACCAACATTAGGCCAATGATCAATAATATGACAAGCGACTTATACATAATAAGGGGAAATTAAAAAATAAACAGCTACTCCAGAAAGAGACACATAAAGCCAAATTGGGAAAGCCCAACGAACTGCTTTTTTGTGAGATGCAATATCTCCACTCAGCGCATGATATATTGCGAATAATACTAGTCGAACTACGCCTATGGACAAACCGATATGGCTAAAAAGTAATGTATAATAAATGGGTCTTATTAATCCTTGACCTCCAAAAGAAGTCGAAGGGTTAGAAATGTGATATAATATATACAAAATCAAGAATAGGCCACCCTGGGCAAATGCGATTCCCATCGCTTTTCGATGGCCAGCAATGTTTTTGTTTTTGATGGCAATAAAGCCAATGATTAAACTTAAGGCTGTTGTGCTATTAATCAAACCAATCACATGTGGAAGTATTTTAGTCCAGGCACCTAAAGGCAATTTTGTTTGAATTCCAATTAATAAAGCTACAGCGATCGGAATAACCAATGAAATCAAATTGATTAATTTGTCATTTTTCGCGTTTTTTTCGATGGCAAATTGGCTCATAATGTTTTTTCGCTTGAATAAATTGTTTTTAATACTTTAATCTCAACCAATAATCGGTCTACTTCTTTTTTATCTGTACCTACATAAAATCCTCTGATAACTCCTTCTTTATCTACAAGTACTAACCTTTCAGAGTGGATAAATGTTTCGTCAGGATTTTTTATGGCCGCATCATATTCAGACGCATCGGCTAATGGAACATGAAATCCTTTTAAAATAAGCGGATAAATTACTTTTTTTTCTCCTGTCAAAAAGGTCCATTGACCCTCATTGGCATCAAATCTTTTGGAATAAGCCTTTAGTTTTTCTGGATGATCATAGGCGGGATCAACCGAAATAGAGATCAATTTCAGTTCAGGATCCTGGTTGAACGTATCTTGCACGCGAGATAATTGGCCTGTGATTTTAGGGCAAATAGTTCCACATCTGGTAAAGAAAAAGCTAGCCACATAAATTTTTCCTTTTAAATTCGACGAGGAAAATCTTTGACCTTTTTCGTTTAGTAGATTAAAGGTGGGAATGGTTTGAAAAATGGTGTCTAGTTCTGATTCATTCCAACGCGGATTTAGGCGTTTGCCCATTTTGATTTCCCCTGTGGTGGAATCGATGGCTGGAATGTAGCGGGGTAAGGTAAAATGATTCGTTCCCCAGGTCTTTAGGCCTAAATAAATAAAGACAGGCAGTATTAATACAATAAATAATATGCCCATCTTTTTATTCATAACCCAATAAAGAATTGAAATCTAAATTCAATAAAGGTGTCCACCTTCATACATTAAGGCTGCTAAAAGCCATACGACAAATAATGTTGGAATTAATACCATCCATATCAATGTCTTAACCTCATGCTTAAGGTGCATGAATTCTCCCACGATATAAAATGCCTTAACGATCGTCATTCCAGAGAAAATAGCTACACGTAGTGTGTTAGCAGGCAATGTAAATGCAATGACAAACTCTATGGCGGTTAAGACCAAAAGTATCCAAAAAGTTTTCCAAATAGCCGCCGTTTGTGGAGCTGGAATTTCTTTTTCTGAGGTTTCGTGTGAAACGTGCGAAGCCATAATATGATTAATTTTAAATTAAACTAAATAGAAAAATGTAAATACAAATACCCAAACCAAGTCAACAAAGTGCCAATATAGACCTACTTTTTCGACCATTTCATAATGTCCGCGTCTTTGGTAAACTCCAGTCGCCGCATTAAAAAATATAAGCACATTTAAGATAACACCCGAAAACACGTGTGTACCATGAAATCCAGTGATAAAGAAAAATAAATCTGCAAATGCAGGTGGCCCATATGGATTACGAACTAAGTTCGCTCCTTCAATAGGTGTCATGACCCCATCTACTAATTGCTTAGCCGCAAATGATAAATCTTCTGGTCCATGAATGAAGTGACCCCACTCCCATGCTTGCGAACCCAAGAATGTAAATCCTCCTACGATTGTCCATAACATCCATTTTTCTACGTCTTTTTTATCACCACGGTGACCAGCTTCTACAGCTAATACCATCGTTACGGAAGAGGCAATCAAAATAAAAGTCATTATACCAACGAAAACGAGTGGCAACGATATTCCATGCAAAAATGGAACCGCTTCAAATACCTTTTCTGGAATTGGCCAGTGTGTCGTAGAAAAATAAAAATCTTCTGGCGTTCCCTTCCAAGCAGGTTGGCTGAAACGAATCATGCCATAAGTAACCAAAAGGGCCGAGAAAGTAAATGTATCAGATAGTAAGAAAAACCACATCATTAGTTTTCCATAACTAGCTTTAAGTGGTTCAGAACCACCTAACCATGATAATTTTTCCGGAACGGCAGGGGCAGCGTGAGCAACTGACATAGATAATAGCTTAATTGTTAATCAATAAAAATACAAATAAATAAAGCCACAATGCATCTAAAAAATGCCAATATGTGGAACAAATTTTAATTTGGGTCAACGACTTTGCATTTATTTTAAATCGAAATGCTGCGACTAGCGCAAATGTCAAAACGATTAGTCCAGAAACAAGGTGTAAACCATGTAAGCCAGAAAATACATATACGAATGATCCCGACGGATTGCCAACAAAAAATACGTTCATTTCAACTAATTGGATCCAACCGTAAAATTGCATGATTAAAAATAACAATCCGAGTACAAAAGTAATAGAAATACTTATTCGAAGGGCATTAAATTGGTCTTTTTTTGCTGAAATTAATGCAAAATGCATACTTATGCTACTTAATATTAAAACAACCGTGCTGTAACTAAATAGGGTAGGTAATTTGAATTCTACCCAATTCCCTTCTGCCTTGCGGACAAGGTAGGCGCTAGTGAATGCGGCAAATAGCATTAGAATAGAAACAATGAATAACCACATGGTAAATACCTTGGGATTAATCGACCTGGTTTCAGCAGGTTCAAGGGTCATTTTTTCAGTGTTCATGTGTTAAATTTTATCAAGAATTAAGGCAATTTGAATTATAATTAAATAAAAAAAAGAACCAAACATCATCCACCTGGCGGCTTTGTCTGTGGGTCGCATCATTAAATAAAAGGTTTGGCATAAAAATAAAGTTCCAGCTATGACTGTAATAATCGCTGAGGTGATTCCGGCCATGTGTAGTAAATAGGGGATGAAGCCTAAAGGCACTAAAAACAAGGTGTAAATCATAATGGTAAAAGCCGTTTTTATATCTTTCTTCCCATCATTGGGTAACATTTTAAATCCAGCTCTTTGATAATCTTCGTCAGCTACCCAAGCAATGGCCCAAAAATGAGGAAATTGCCAGAAAAATTGAATAGCAAATAATATCCCTGGCTCCCAGCCGAAATGTCCCGTGGCGGCGACCCAACCGATCATCGGCGGAAATGCGCCTGGGAAAGCGCCCACAAATACCGAAATAGGTCCAACCCTTTTTAATGGGGTGTATACATATCCATATAATAGGTATGAAAGAAATCCTAATGCAGCTGATTTCCAAGAAAAATAAAAGAGGAGTGCCAAGGCTGCTGCGACTAATATGTAGCCAAAAATGGATGCTTGTTTCGAATTTAAAGTTTCAGTAGGCAAAGGCCGATTAGCTGTGCGCTTCATCAATTTATCATAAGGGATCTCCTTTAATTGATTAACGATATTGGCCGCGCCCGTTAATAAAAAGCCTGCTAATGAAATTAAAATTAGTCCTAATGGCTCATGTTTAATAGGAGCTAGTATATACCCAAAAGTACCCGAGAAGGCTACGGTAATCGAAAGCCTTGATTTTAATAGGGCAATATAGGGCTTGATGTTAGACATGAATGGACTTGGTTCTGATGTAATTGTTCATATGTAGGCCAATTAACACCAGCGAAATGAATAAATGAATCGCTTGACTTCCTAATGGGAACGCAAAATAAGCCATCATAATTCCTGTTAAAAATGAAATTCCGATCAATGCCATCATTCCGTGTCGATAGCGTTGTAAAATCGAGTCTTTAAGTTTATTCCAGAGGATAAAGTGACTAAGCACTAAAAACCATGAGAATGTTCTGTGCGATATAAACATAATACCCAATTGGCCTATCCACTCCGATTTAGCCGAATCGCCCAACTCCAAAATAACATGATCCACGTTTTCCCTAACTTGAGTTCCTAACAATATTTGAAGAAACACAATGCATAAATTGATCATGATCCATTTGCGGTTTTCTAGAGTATAAACTTCTGAAATGGAATGAATGTTTAATGCTTTAATTAAAAAATAAATAACACCTATCGACAACAGCATGTGCGCGGTAACCACTCCTGGTAAGAGAAATGAATCAACCACATATTTTCCCAGGATGGCATTTAGGATGACTAATATTAGCGCGGCCAAGGTGTGTAGGAATATTTTTCTATTCTGTTTGAAAGCTAAGAATGTGGTGATGACCACGAATATACCTGTTAATGCACCTAATAGTCTATTCAAATATTCGATCCATGTTTTGGTAGGATTAAATAGTACTTGGCCATGCAACTTCTCTTTGTAAATTTCTTGGTAATTGAAAGGTAATTCGGATGCCTGAGTAGGGGGAATCATTCTGCCAAAGCATTTTGGCCAGTCGGGGCAACCCATTCCTGATCCCGTACTACGCACGATTCCACCCGCTAAAATAAGCAAGTAAACACTAACTAAGGAAATTATTCCAAATGTTCTAAACACGTCGATAAGGATAAAAAAAAGATGCATCCAAATGATAATCATTTCGATGCATCTTGTATGAATGAGATTTTATTAATGGGTATAACTCTCGTTCTGAGCACCTAATAAACCTTCAATATCTTTTTCACGAGCTATTTCAGCATTTTCCTCAGGTAAGTTGGATTCAAGTGTAGCTGAATGTGGTACGTTTTGAGGAATAAAATCCTCTGGAGCGCCCGGTTTGCTATAATCATAAGGCCAACGATACACCGCCGGAATTTCTCCAGGCCAGTTGCCATGCTCAGGATTAATAGGTGTCGTCCACTCCAATGTATTTGAATTCCATGGGTTAGCCGGAGCAATTTTACCTTTGAATATTGAATAAAAGAAATTCCAAGCAAAGATTGCCTGAGCACTGAATGTAATGATCGCAGCAATTGAGATGAACATATTCATATCAGTAAATGCCGCCATACTATCATTTCCTAAAGCAGTAAACGTATAATATCTACGTGGGAAACCGGCGATTCCAATGTAGTGCATTGGGAAAAATACCATATAAACACCTACAAATGTGAACCAGAAGTGAATATATCCTAATGACTTATTCATCATACGGCCAAACATTTTAGGGAACCAATGATATACTCCAGCCATCAATCCAAAGAATGATGCCGCTCCCATTACTAAGTGGAAGTGAGCTACTACGAAATAAGTATCATGTAAATTAATATCCAAAGCGGAGTTTCCTAGAATGATACCTGTTACTCCTCCCGAAATAAACAAGGACACAAGACCAATGGAGAACAACATCGCTGGGGTAAACACTAAATTACCTTTCCATAATGTAGTGATGTAATTAAACGCTTTTACAGCAGAAGGCACCGCAATAATTAAAGTTAGGAACATAAATACAGATCCAAGGAATGGATTCATACCTGTCACGAACATGTGATGCGCCCAAACAATAAAGGCTAACGCGGTAATTCCCATCATGGAACCAATCATCGCTCTGTATCCAAAAATTGGCTTACGTGAATTAGTCGCGATAATTTCTGAAGTCATACCTAAGGCCGGAAGTAAAACGATGTAAACTTCAGGGTGACCTAAGAACCAGAATAGATGTTGATATAAAATAGCCGAACCACCTACGTTTGGTAATGCCTGACCTTGAATATAAATTTCAGACAAGTAGAATGAGGTTCCAAACGAACGGTCAAAAATCAATAATAAAGCAGCGGATAATAAAACTGGGAACGATAATAATCCCAAAACAGCCGTAAAGAAGAAAGACCAAATGGTTAATGGCATACGTGTAAATGTCATTCCTCTGGTACGTAAATTAATGATGGTACAGATGTAATTGATACCTCCCATTAAAGACGACACAATAAAGAAGGTCATGCTGGTTAACCACAACGTCATACCTAATCCTGAACCTGGCATCGCTTGAGGTAATGCACTTAGTGGAGGATAGATTACCCATCCACCTGAAGCTGGACCTGTTTCGATGAAAAGGGATGAGAACATAATGACCGAAGACAAGAAGAAGAACCAATAAGATAACATATTGATAAATCCTGAAGCCATATCACGAGCACCTACTTGAAGCGGAATTAAGAAATTTGAGAAGGTTCCTGATAAACCTGCTGTCAATACAAAGAATACCATGATGGTTCCATGCATGGTCACCATAGCTAAATAAAATTCCTTATCCAGTTTACCGGAGTCATCGATCCAGCCACCTAATATAGGTCTTAACCATTCCATCGACATTTCAGGGAATCCTAATTGAAGTCTAAATAAAATGGAAAGGGATCCGCCAAGAAATGCCCATAAGATACCAGATATTAGGTATTGCTTAGCAATAGTCTTGTGATCCTCTGAAAAGATGTACGTACGAATAAATCCTAATTCATGATGCTCATGATCATGATCGTGATCGTGGTCATGTGTGTGAACTTCTTCGGCTGTGGATATGGCTGTTGACATATTATATTAAATTTTTCTTATTTCTTTAATGATTAATTTACACTTACCGCTTCAGTGCTATCTGTTGCGATGGGTTCAATGGGAATATATTTACTAGCTTTTGCTTTTAAATTAGTTGGCACTTTGTCTAAATAAGCTGGGTTTGTTGCTAGGAATGGTTTTTGTTCTGCTACCCATTTTTTGTAATCTTCTGGCTCGTCAACAAACACAGTGATTGACATACCAAAATGACCACGGCCACAAACCTCTGTACAGTTTACCTTGAAGTTAAAATCAGGCTTACCTAATTTAGCACGCATTTCGTCTGTTGATATAGTAGGAATAAACCAAAATTTGGTCGGCATTCCTGGAACTGCATCCATTTTAACCCTGTGAAAAGGCAAATAAACAGAATGTAAAACATCTTGTGCTCTGATTTTCAAAAGAACCGGTTGGCCTTTAGGCAAGTGCAATTCCGTCGCTGTAAAATCGTCAAATGAATTTTTATCGGTAAAATCAATTCCCAAACTATTGGTATCATCAATTAACTTATAATTCACATTACCTAATTCACCATCTTCAACTCCAGCATATCTGACAAACCAGCCAAATTGGTGACCTGTTAGCTCAATTACAGCTGCATTGCTTGGTGCTTGAGATGTGATATCCCTCCATGTTCTCCAGCCAGTAAATACTAAGACCGCCATAACAATCGCAGGAATAACCGTCCATATTAACTCCAATTTATGGTTGACCGGATAAAAAGTTGCCTTTCTATTTTTGTTAAATCGATATTTATAAGCAAAATAAAATAACAAGGTATTGCTAATAAAGAAAGCAAAAGTCACAACGGCCATAGATGACCAAAACATGTTATCTGTTTTTACTCCGTGCTCTGATGCAGCGATAGGTAAAAAATCTGGTCTAGCATTCAGAAATGACCATGATCCCAAAATAACAAATAAAAGCCAAAAAATGAGCATTCCTATGCCATTGGCATTGTTGAAATTGTCAACAGTAGAATCATCCTCCTCCGTGCCACTCAACTTATTATTTAACTTGACACTCTTAGCAATAACGGAAACCGCTAAGAAAAAGAATACTATGGCTAAAAGACCTATTAGGTAATTCATAAATTATAAATTTAAATCTTTAAAATTAAATATCGTGATGTAATGCTTCAGGTAAGAATGGGTGGTTTTTAGCAACCAAACTTGCCTTCGTTAATTCATCCGAAACTATATAAATAAATGCACATGAAAATGCAGTTAACATTCCAAATTCAACTAAACCATATCCTCCATGTGGGCCTAAAACTCCTGGCATAATCATCTGATAAAAATCAATATAATGTCCACTAATAATGAAGAAACATGCAATCTTTAAGAAGATTCTAGTCCGTTTCGCATCTCTTGTCATTAAAACTAAGAAAGGGAAGAAAAAGTTAAATAAAATGTTTAAAATTTCTGAAGTTTTATAAATTTTATTATGTCCTTCCCATCTTTCTAAGAAATAAATAGTCTCTTCAGGGAAATTCGCATAGTAAATCAATAAGAATTGGGAGAACCATACATAAGACCAAAAGATCGAAAACGCAAACATGAATTTACCCAAATCATGTAAGTGATTTTCATTTACATAAGACATATATCCTTTATCCTTCAGTAATAATACAGTCAAGGTAATGATCGCTAAACCTGTAACATGCCATGAAGAGAACATGTACCAACCGAACATCGTTGAAAACCAGTGAGTGTCAATCGACATCACCCAATCCCAAGCAAACATAGAGCTTGACAATCCAAAGATGACAATGAAAGCAACTCCAATACGAACTAATTTGGTAAATATTTCAGTTCCTCCTACCAAATCTTCCTCTAAAGATTTCTTACGTAACATGTTCCAAAGAATCAACCAAATGGCTCCAAAGCCAATTAGACGTGCGATAAAAAATGTTTTATTTAAATAGCCTGATTTCCCAGCGATGATCTTATCATAGTTTTCACTGCCTACTTCAGTAACTCCATGGTGCATCCAGTGAAAAATCACATCTCCTTTGAAGAAAAATACAGCTAATAAAATAGGGAGTGTAACATATAAAAACTTTGGAAAAGCTTCAGGTACACGTTTTAAAACAGAAGACCAACCAGCCTTAGCCAAGTATTGCAACGAAACAAAGAACATACCAATTACTGAAATACCAGTAAAAAATACGGCATTCAACCAAACGTTGGCCCAGATACGATTAGTCCAATCGTAATGCTCCTCGGCAGCAGGTTGGTGAGATGCGGCACCTCCAGATAAATGTCCAGCAGCCTCATGGCCAGTATTTGCGGCTTCGTGTCCAGCTTTTACAGCTTCGTGGCCGGCAGCAGCTACCTCATGTCCTCCAGACTCACCTTTTGAAAGTAAGTAAATACCGATAATTAAAGCTACTATTCCTGCAATGAAACCATAAATGATTCTTTTCTTTCCTTCCGAGCTGAATTCAAAATGCTCTTCTACGTTTGCTGGGGAAAAATGTGAATGTCCCGCCATTTTGTTCTCTATTTTAATTTAAATGAATGAGTTCTTATTGTTTTTGCAATTCGTGTACATAAAGCACAATTTTCCATCTATTTTGAGATGAAATTTGTGATCCATGTGGCCACATACGTCCTTTTCCATGTGTAATCACATGGTAAATATGTCCGTCATTAACTGCTTTTAATGCGTCGCTTGAGTAAACCGGTACTCCTTTATATGCTTTAGCTACGAGACCATCCCCTTTACCTGTTTCGCCATGGCAATGTTGGCAAAAGCGCTCATACTGTAATTTACCTTCTTCGATATTTTCAGGTGTAGCTACTAATGGGTTACTTAGTAAAGCTTCTGAATAAGAAATGCTATCATTCGGGATCGTTTTTGAAACTAATTCCTGAGATAAAAATGACTTCTTCAAGCTATCAACGCCTGAATACATTTTTCTTGAAACAGTCCCTGCTACTGGCAAACGCATATTCATTCCTAATGGATTGATTTTGTTGGTGTCACCTTGTAATTGGGTCATAGGCTCATAGCCTACGGAATTATACATATTAGGAGCGAATTCAGTTCCAGTATCATTTGGGTCTTTGCCACATGATAATAATCCAAGGACCATTCCTGCTAGTAAAATAATTGATTTGCTTGGGTTCAACATATTTTTATGCTTCTTGAACAATGTTCGTATTAAATTATTTAACATTTACTTCTACAGCTCCAGAATCCTTCAAGGCCTTCTTAATATCCGCTGCACTTTTTTTGTTTTTGTCTACATTGATAGCCATCACAAAACGATCATCTGTAATTCTAAGATCTAAAATTTCAGGTTTCTTGCCTGGATATAAATCATTTGAAATACAGAACGTGGTGACTAAACCAAAAGCTGTAAACAAAACAGTTCCTTCGAATGTAATTGGAATCCAATCGGGTAATGCAAAGAAATCTTTACCACCAATGATCATAGGCCAATCAAAAACCATCGTGTAATTAATTAATGCCTGTGCACAAACTAGTCCCAAGCAACCAAACATAAATGCTGCAATAGGTAAACGAGTGCGCGCATGACCCAATGCTGTATCAAGCCCGTGAATTGGAAATGGGGTATATACTTCTTCAATCTTGATGCCTTTGGATTTTACTTCGCTTACGGCATGTAAAACCTCATCCTCATCATCATATACTCCCAGAATGTAATTATTAGTCGAACTCATAGTTTTAATATTTCCTATTTCAATTATTCATCTGTCTTTGTAGAAGCTTTCACTTTTTTCGCAGGATAACTTGTAGATACCCCTTTCATAACCGATTTTACTTCCGCCATGTTAACAACAGGCAAGAATTTCGCAAACAAAAAGAATAGGGTAAAGAACAATCCAAACGAGAATATATAATCACCTATATCGTACATCGTTGGCGAGAACATAGCCCATGAAGATGGGATATAATCACGGTGTAACGAAGTAACAATGATCACAAAACGCTCAAACCACATCCCCACATTTACCACGATAGATAAAAAGAAACTTACCATTAAATTGGTACGGATGCTTTTTGCCCAGAATAACTGCGGTGAGATTACATTACAAGTCATCATCATCCAATAAGCCCACCAATATGGACCCGTGGCACGGTTGATAAATGCATAACTTTCATATTCAACCCCTGAATACCAAGCGATGAAAAACTCAGTTAGATACGCGATACCTACAATGGAACCTGTGATCGTGATGACAATGTTCATCATTTCAATATGTTCAATCGTGATATAATCCTCTAAATGGAATACTACACGGGTAATTAATAACAAAGTTTGAACCATCGCAAACCCAGAGAAAATCGCACCTGCCACAAAGTATGGAGGGAAAATCGTGGTGTGCCAACCCGGAATAACGGAAGTGGCAAAGTCCATGGATACAATCGTATGTACTGAAAGTACTAAGGGTGTTGAAATACCAGCTAAAATCAATGACATGTATTCATAACGAGCCCAAGTTTTTGCTGAACCAGTCCAACCTAAACTAAATAAGCCATACCAGAATTTACTTGCTTTCGTTGTTGCACGATCGCGGATAGTAGCCAAATCTGGCACTAAACCCATGTACCAAAACAATAAGGATACAGATAAATAAGTTGAAATCGCGAATACGTCCCAAACCAATGGGGAGTTAAAGTTAACCCATAGCGAACCAAAAGCATTAGGTAAAGGCAAAGCCCAGTGAGCTAACCAAGGACGCCCCATGTGCGCTAAAATAAAGGAAGCTGCGCATAAAACGGCAAATATAGTCATCGCTTCCGCTGAACGGTTGATTGATGTTCTCCACTTTTGACGGAATAATAATAATACTGCTGAAATCAATGTACCCGCGTGACCAATACCAACCCACCATACAAAGTTTGTGATATCCCAAGCCCAACCAACGGTCTTATTCAACCCCCAAACTCCGATTCCTTGCCACCAAGTGTAAAATAAGCAGTAAGCTCCGTATGCGAAAATGATACATGAGATACCAAAGGCCCATTTCCATTCTTTTGTGGGTTCCCCTTCTACTTGTTTGCAGATATCGTGGGTAACATCGTGATAAGATTTTCCACCAGTAACTAGTTTCTCTCTTATGGGTGATACAACGTGCGACATATTTTATTTAATTTTTATTTTATTTAAGTTTTAAGCTTCTTTTTTTGAGTCCTTGTTACGCACTTTCATCAAATAAGAAACATTTGGCTTCACATTAATCTCTTCAATTACGTGGTATGCACGTCCTTCTTTTTCTACTTCTAACAACTTAGAAATTTCAGAGCTAGGATCATTCATATCACCAAAAGTGATGGCATTCGTCGGACAAGATTGCGCACAAGCCATTTGGATTTCTCCATCAACTGGACGACGTTTCTCTTTCTTTGCTTCTAATTTACCTGCTTGAATTCTTTGAACACACATCGAGCATTTTTCCATTACCCCACGTGAACGAACTGTTACGTCAGGATTGATGACCATACGTCCCAAATCATTATTGAAATGGAAATCAAAATCATCTGTTTGGAAATAACGGAACCAGTTGAATCGACGTACTTTATAAGGACAGTTGTTGGCACAATAGCGAGTTCCGATACAACGGTTATAAGTCATTTGGTTTAATCCTTCTGAAGAGTGTGTGGTCGCTAATACTGGGCAAACCGTTTCACAAGGAGCATTGTTGCAATGTTGACATAACATCGGTTGGAATACCACCTCTGGATTATCAGAAGCTATTTCCAATCCTTTTAAATCTTCAACCTCCGCATCTGATGAATAATATCTATCGATTCTCATCCAGTGCATTTCGCGTCGATTAATTACTTCTTGGCGGCCGACAACCGGAACATTATTTTCTGCGGAGCATGAAATAACACAGGCCGAACAACCCGTACATGTATTTAGGTCGATGACCATTCCCCAGGCATGATTATTATATTTATGTCCATTCCATAATGAAATGTCAGTTGCATCTTTCTTTCCTTCAGCCGTAGAAATTTGTGGATTATAACGTCCTGAAAGTGGATCTTTAACAAAACTTCCCAAAACAGTTTCCTGAACAACCGCTTGGCGTGCCATCACGGTATGGTGAGTTTGTGTTTGCGCAATGTCTTTTGTCTCGCCAGTTGGCGTAATCGTTACACCCTGTGTATTAATCCCTACACACGCTCCATTAATTTCAGAAATGAATGGATATGCATTTACTCCAACTCCATCCGCTGATTTACCAGCTTTAGCTCGGCCGTATCCGATGGCAATGGCAATCGTATCTTGAGCTTGACCTGGTTGAACTAACACAGGAAGTGTTACTTTATATCCTTTTGCACTTACCTCAACTAAATCGCCTTGCGCTAATTTTAATTTAGTAGCTGTAGGTTGTGAAATGGCAGCGTAATTATCCCAACAAGCCTTTGAAACTGGCTCAGGGAATTCTTGTAACCAAGGGTTATTTGCTTGGGAACCTGTTCCTAAGCCGACTTTTTCGTATACTGCTATTTCTAAATTTGTAGAAGAAGCCGAATACGATTTGTTAATGGCAGCTGCTGAAGCGGCTACATCTACGGAAGGAGACGCTGCAGAAATGTTAACTGCATTAGGCTCAAATACGCCATCATGCAATGCATTTTTCCACGCTACGGCACCACCTTTTAAAATATTTTTCTCCCAATTGCTTTCTAAGTAAGAAGCAAAATCAGACGCTAAGCCAGCCCAAGTCAAGAAACTTGATTGTGCTTGACGCGTTTTGAAAATGGTTGAGATCGTCGGTTGGGTCAATGAATAAAAACCAGCTTTAGGTTCTGCATCATTCCATGATTCTAAGTAATGCGAATCTGGAGCAATGAATTGACATAAAGACGCGGTTTCATCCGCACGATCATTCGTCGCTAAACTTAATCCTATTTTGGGTAAAGCTGCTGCAAGCGCTGCTCCCATCGGATGGTTATAAACTGGATTTGCATTGTAGAAGATAACGGCAGCGATTGAACCCGCAGCTGCTTCTTTAATGAATGAGGACATCGCCATATCATTTCCTTGACGGTAATGAACAGCTAGGCCAGTGTTGATGGTGGTTCCGTATGCGCCAACTAAACTATTGGTCGCGGCAATAATCTTTTGTACTTCCGGGTCATTTGAACCAGATACGATAATCGATGCACCTTTAGAAGCAACAAGATCAGTAGCTGCTTTGTCTAAGTGATCTAATTTAATGTTTGCACCAGAAATCGATGCCGCTCCTGATAATTTAGCCACTGCATTATGTAAGGATAGGGCAACTAAACCTTCTTGAGATGGCTTGTAAGTTGAACGATAATCTGCATTGGCACCTGTATTCGATAAAATTGATTCAAACTGGAAATGACGAGACATGGTCTTTTTGCCATCTTTTGCTGAACCCACTTTACGCGTTACGGCCCATTGAGCTGCAAATTCTGCTGGAGCAATCCATGATCCTAAGAAATCTGCGCCTATAGAAACAATTGTTTTTGCTTGGCTAAAATCGATATTAGGTAAAATGCCACCATGCGCCTGCGTTAATCCATATGCAGGGTTTGCATCGTAAACAACATGCTGTGTCGTTGGATATTTAGCTGTAAATTCTGCAATCACTTTTTTAGTAGTAGGAGAGAGAATTGAATTAGAAACAATTCTAATTTGTCCTCCTTTAGCAGCAGCTGCAGCTAATTTAGCTGTAAATTCTTTGTCTAATTGGGCCCAGTCTGCAGATTTTCCACCTACCTGAGGTCCTTTTAATTTCTCGTTATCATATAGACTTAATACAGATGCTTGTGCACGTCCGGATAAAACTCCTTTAGAAACGGATGATGATTTATTTCCTTCAATTTTAATTGGCCTTCCTTCTCTGGTTTTAACCAAGATAGATGCATATTCTCCACCATCTGAATACGTTGACGCATACCAGTTCGCGATAGTCGGCTCTACATCTTCTGGCTTATTTAAATAGGGTATTGTGTTTTTCACTGGGGATTCACATGCAGCTAAAGACACTGCAGCTACTCCAAAACCTAACATTTTCAGAAAATCGCGGCGATGAGTTGCTGAACCATCTACAAGGGATTCTCCCTTTGAATCATTTTCAGTTGGCATATTGCCAAACTCATTGTGAATGTTTTTTACAAACGATGGTTCATTGGTTAACTCCTCAATCCCTTTCCAATACCTCTTGTTCGAATTTTCCATATAATCTTTCTTATTCAGACTAAAATTGAATCTATTTTTCTACTATTAATAATGACACTTAGAACATTCTAAGCCACCGATGTTTTGAACTTTTAATGGAGTTTTGCTATCCTTATTATGTACCTCAACTAATTTATCATAATAGGCATTGCCTTTCGCATTAACGTCTGTTTGACGGTGGCAATCAATACACCAGCCCATCGTTAAAGATGAACGTTGCTCCACCACTTCCATTTTTTCCACTTCACCATGGCAGCTCTTACATTCCAAAGCTCCTACATTCGTATGTTGTGAGTGATTGAAATATGCTAAATCAGGCAGGTTGTGAACGCGAACCCATTGAATAGGTTCGTTTTTTTCCAAAGCGGAATAGATTTTTTGAATCTCAGGTGATTCTCTTTTAATCGCATTGTGGCAGTTCATACAAATATTGGCCGATGGTACATTGGCTCCTTTTCCTTCATAAACTCCCGTATGGCAATAGTTGCAATTGATTTGATATTCGCCTGCGTGTAATTTGTGTGAAAATTTAATTGGTTGCTCAGGCGCATATCCTTGATGAATACCCACTCCGTAAGCTGCATCAATGGTTGCTTTTCCTCCTAATAATAAGGCTAAAACAATTACACCAGTTTTGACGGCTGAATTGGCTGCTAATGATTTTGCATTTTCAGATAATGATTGGAAAAATGGTTTTCCAGATGCATTAGCCTCAGAACCTGATAGCTTGCTTAACGTATTAACAATCGACAATAAGGCAATTAAAACCAAAACCATGATGATTAATAGTCCTACTAACAAAAGTTCCATCATACCGCCAGAGCTTGGAGCCGTTGCTGGAGCCGCACCTGCCGCCGGAGCTGCACCTGCAGCCGGAGCCGCTGGAGCTGCATTCGCTGCATCGATATAAGCAACAATTCCCTTGATCTGCCCTTCTGTGAAGTTGGGATATGGGGTCATCGCCGCTTTGTTAAACTTGTTATACAAATCATTGGCATATTTATCGCCAGAAGCGATCATAGCTTGAGGATTGTGTACCCAAGAAACAATCCATTCGATTGGACGTCGCTCAGAAATACCTTTTAGGCCTGGGCCTACTAACGTCTCATCTGAGGTGTTGTGGCATGCCGCACAATTGTTTTTAAATAATGATTCTCCTTCGGCCGCATCTTGTGAATAGGATGCACTTGCTGTCGCAAATAATAAGGCTATTGAAAAAAGAAAGGTAACGAGAGTTGATTTTTTACAAAACATAAGCTTGGAATTCTCTTTTTAATTCAGAGGCCAAAATTACTATCTGAAATAATAAGAAACAATTAATTGGTCATTCAATTTCAGGATTTTTTAAGGATTGAGCCCTTATTTAGAAATTTTTAAAATAAGCATAAAAGATTATTGAATTATTTTTAGCATAAGTATTAAAATTTCAACACAAACAAAAAAACCTTCACTAGGAAGGTTTTTTGAGGTTTCGAGCGGATTCGAACCGCTGTAGAAGGTTTTGCAGACCTCTGCCTAGCCGCTCGGCCACGAAACCAATTAACTGGGACGCAAAAATAGCACTTTTTTGCTAATGGGCAAACGAATTAATCAAAATTCAGATTTTATTGATTGAATCTTGGGCCTGCCTGTTTGGCTATCAAATTTAAGCTAATGTAAAAACGGTAATTTCTGGTGGCATACCCACTCGGCCAGGATATCCTAAATACCCGTATCCCCGATTCACATAAATTTGCTGATCTCCTTCTTTATATAAACCTGCCCATTGCTTATATACATGTTGCGCTGGGGACCATTTAAAGTTTCCAATTTTCACACCAAATTGTGTTCCATGTGTATGACCGGCAAAAGCGACATCTATGTCCTTAAATTTCTTGGTCACTTCGGCATTCCAATGCGTTGGGTCGTGTGAAAGAAGCAATTTAGTAGAAGCTTCTTCCGTACCAGCATAGGCTTTTCCTAAGTTGCCATACCAAGGAAACCTACCGACACCAATATTTTGTACTCCAATAATCGCTAATTTTTCACCAGACTCTTCGATGAAACGATGTTCATCCATTAATAAGTCATAACCCATTAGCTCATGAGCTTTCATTAAATCTTTTAAATTTTGCTTTTTTGCTGCTGGGGAATTCCAGCGAACATAATCGCCATAATCGTGGTTGCCTAAGGTGCTGAAAACGCCTAAGGGAGCTTTTAATTTTGAGAATATTTCAAAATAATCTTTAACCTCTTTTGCTTCATTATTAACCAAATCACCTGTAAAAAAGATGACATCTGCCTTCTCTTGCATCATCATTTCGACTCCTCCTTTGACTGCTGTTTTATTGAAAAAGCTACCTGTGTGAATGTCAGATACTTGTGCAATGCGCATGCCTTTGAAAGCTTTGGGTAGATTTGGGATTTTTAAAGATATTTTTTCAACTCGGTAATCATGCGCTCCTGAAATAATTCCAAAAGCAAATGTTGCTGCAGGAACAGCGCCAACGGCCAAAGCTGCTTTGGATAAGAATTCGTTTCTGCTAATGTTACCAGGCGCATATTCGTCGGGGCTAATGCGCATTTTGACATTTTGGAAGGACCAACGAATGATTCGGGTAATATCTTCAATGAGTAAAAATATGATGATGAATAATTTGGTGATCACACTAATCATCACCAAGGCCATAAAGGTTATCCGAATCTCATTTTTCCAAAAATGCAAGGGCATGAAATTATACGCCCAAATTCCGGCAATGATCAAACTCGTAAATCCCCAATATCCATATCGAGTAAATAACTGGATTTGAGCTGACGAATGTTGTGTTGCCGTGCGAAATGCCTGCCAAACGTAATAATCAATCGCAAAAATTAGGAGAGACAAAAAAGGTACAAAATACATTTTATTCATAGGTTGGTGCCCGCTAATGTGATTTACAACTAAATTTGTTGTTCATTTGTTCCAAAGGTGCAAAAAATTATGAAAAAAAACATCAGTATTTACGGGGGCGGTTGGGTAGGAGCACCTTTAGCATTTAAATTAGCGTTAGCGGAATTCGAAGTAATCGTATCAGCATCCTCTGCTCACAAACAAGCTAAACACCCTAATATTAAAGTAGTGGAATTTAGGGCTGAGCCCAATATGGAGAAGGGCCTTTGGGATGAAATGAATCAGTCTGAAGTGCAAATCTGGGCCATACCTCCGCGTCGTAAAAAGAATTCAGAGGAATTTTACTTACAAATATTGCAAGATTGGCTGAGTGTTTTGGATGAAAAGATTGTGAAAAAAATCATTTTTCTTTCGTCTACATCCATTTATCAAAACGTTTCTGATGTCGTGGATGAAAAATCTGCTATTGTTGAAACTTCTCTAATGGCCCAAGCTGAGTCACTCATACAGGCGTCTAAAATACCTAGTGTAACTTTGCGCTTAGGTGGATTAATGGGCGGCGACCGATTTGTTGCTAAGTATTTTTCTGGCCGTAGAAACGATGGGGCAAATTGCCCTGTCAATTATGTACATAAAGATGATGTGGTTGCTCTCTGTGCGTTAACGGTTGAAAAAATAAATAAAGGTATTTATAATATAGTCGCACCGATTCACCCGACAAAAGGCGAAGTTGGAGAAAATGATATTGAAAAACGCAATATGCCTGCTGGGACTTGGGATTATTCACAACCTTGTTTAGGTGGCAAAATTGTTTCAGGTGAAAAAATAACGAAGGAGTTAAAATATCAATTTAAGCATCCTGATCCTATGGAGTTTTGATCAAACTATTAGCTTTTGTAGAGTCGTGATAATCGAGTCTAATTCTTACAATAAACTTTACTATTGATTATCAATAGTAAAATGATTCAGCTCAGTAATGGCCAGCCATGCCATCAGTCCCGGTCCGATTTCCAAAGCCTCTTCGTCGATATCAAACGTAGGTGTATGTACGCCACTAATGATTCCACGCGCTTCATTCCGAGTACCTAATCGGTAAAAACAAGCGTCTACGTGATGTGTATACCAAGCGAAATCCTCCGCCGCCATCCAAATATCGAGGTCGATGACCTGCTCTTTCCCCATGTATTCAATTGCCGCTTCTTTCATCCGACGGGTTAACGCTGGATTGTTTTGTAAAAAGGGATATCCTTTTAATACCTCGAATTCGCAAGTGCCACCCATCGCCTCCGCCATTCCTTCGGCTAATTTCTTCATTTTCGCCAAACCATCCGCGCGCCATTCTTCATCCATCGCTCGGAAAGTCCCTTGAATTTTAACCTCATCTGGAATAATATTAGTTGCCCCAAGGCCTTCAATTTTTCCAAAGGTCAATACGGATGGTAATCTTGGGTTTTTATTTCGAGAAATGATTTGTTGCATCGCCACAATGATGTGCGAAGCAATCAATATGGGATCTACGCAGATATCGGGCATGGCCCCATGTCCACCTTTTCCTTTCACCGTCAGGTATAACTCATCCGCACTGGCCATGTACATACCTTCCCGAAAACCGATTTTTCCCACGGGGATATTTGGCGCAACATGTTGGCCCAAAATCCCTACCGGAACCGGATTTTGCAAAGCACCATGCTGGATCATAACACTGGCTCCCCCAGGTGCTTTTTCCTCCGCAGGTTGAAACAATAATTTAATGGTCCCCTCAAATTCCCCTCGTATTTCTTGTAATATTTTCGCTGTACCCAGTAAAGATGAAGTATGCACATCATGCCCACAAGCATGCATGACACCTTCTTTTTGAGATTTATAGGGCACTTCATTTGCTTCAAAAATGGGTAACGCGTCCATGTCGGCGCGTAATGCAATCACACGTTTCGTTGGATTTTTGCCTTCTATCATCGCGATTAGACCTGTATTAGCGATTCGCTCTGCTTGAATTCCCATGGAATTGAGTTGGGCTAACACAAAAGCCTGAGTCTCTACTTCGTGGTAAGAAAGTTCAGGATTTTGATGCAAATGATGGCGATTGCCGATCACTTCCAATGTATTTTTTTTGGCTATTTCCTTAATCTTTTCAATCAGTTGCGACATGACAATTTTCTCTTTTTTTGCAAATCTACAAAGAATGAACAATACCCTCGAACCCTGTGGACAAAAGCGATTAAAAAATTATTATTTTTCTGGTTAAATAATGCCAATGATTTGATAATTTTCTTACCTTTAAAACGAGTAGAGGATTTGCGAAAAAAGCGAAAAATAATTTTTGTCTATGAGTCAGAAAGTGTTAGTTCTCAATCAAGATTATAGTGCACTCACTATATGTTCGATGCCCAAAGCATTCTTGTTGGTCTACCTTAATAAGGCCGAATTAGTGGCCGAATCTACCACCGCAAAACTTCATTCCATCTCGCAAACTTTTCCTTTTCCCTCCGTCATTCGCCTACATCGATATGTTTATTTTCCGTACAAGGGAGTTGTATTAACCCGACAAAATATTTTTAAGCGTGATGCGAATACATGTCAATATTGTGGATCGAAAGATCATTTGACATTAGACCATGTGATGCCAAAATCTAGGCAGGGAAGGACTTCTTGGGATAATTTAACAACTGCTTGTAAATACTGTAATTCGAAGAAAGGAGATCTCACTCCTGAGGAAGCGGGGATGCATTTAGCACGCCATCCTTTCAAACCATCTTTTGTTATGTTTTTGCGAAATTTTTCCGGAATTTTGGACCAACAATGGATTCCGTTTGTGGGATCTAAAAGAGAACCCATCTATTAAATATGAAAATTTCATTTATTGGCGCAGGAAATGTGGCTTGGCATCTATCTCAGGCATTTGAAAATGCAGGAAATTCTGTTCAAGAAGTTTTCAGTAGAGACCCTAAAAAGGCAAAAGAATTAAGTAGCTTTTTATATAATGCACGTGTTCAGGAACATTTAGATTTTTCCGAATCTACTTCAGAAGTATTTTTTATGTGCATTCCTGAATCTGCCTATCCTCAAGTTTTACCCGAATTATTATTGCCCAAATATGGGATTCTAGTATTGGTTTCAGGTACGGCCCAATTGGCAGAATCGATGCTTTTGTACGATCCACTACGAGAAAGTATGAATCAGATTGGGGTGTTTTTCCCGGTCCAACATGTCCTCAGCGGTCGAAAATTAAACCTTTCAAACACCCCAATATGTGTTGAGGTGTTGGTGGAGGAAACGGAAACTATTTTATTGGCTCTTGCCAAAGACGTGTCCGATGCCATTTATTTAGTCAATGGAGACGAACGAAAAAAGATTCATTTGGCGATGCTGATGGCCGGTACATTTACTCAGCAACTATGGAACCAAGCGAAAGAATTGTTGACTTCGATCGAATTAGAACCCCAATTAATTCAAGGGGTTGTCGAAAATTACATGAAGTCTTTTTTCTCCAATCACCCCATTTCCCCAGCCCAAGAAGCCGCAAAATTACAAGATGGCCGAATGGTGATGGACCAACAATCACTCATTGATCGTTCGGAAATGCAGGAAATCTATAAACAGATGCTGGCTTTAATTAAATCCCAATCACTTGATTAACGGTCGGTCCATCTCCTGAATGACGCGGACTTTACTGAATCCCAAAATAATCGTGTGAGCCACTGGATGTGTGAAAATGTAAAAAAGGCTATCACCATTTGCATTTTTTTGTATGCTTGGAGGAATCTCTTGGTGAATGGATTGACTATAATCCAATGCATCCAAAATTTCTTTAATTTTTTGGTCACGCACTTGAGCGTTTAGTTCGCTAGGTTTTCCTACAAGAATGGAAATTCCATATTTTTTGGAAAGGGCTGCCAAGTCTAAGGCTGATTTTTCGCTTAGCTTTTTTTCTATTTCTTTTTGAACACCTAAACCCCATGTGTCTACCTGGTTTACAATTTGTTCTGGTAGGACGCGTTTAACCTGCTTGGCTTTCATTTCTTTGACTGCAGCCGTAGTATCTATGCGTGTTGAAAAGTCGCACGAGCTTAAACCTAAGATTAAAAAGAGCAAGAAGAGTTTGGATAGCGACATAATAAAAAAGCGTTGCGCAAAGGTATTCAACTAATTGTTATCTTTGCAAAAATTTTTAAAATAGAAAATCATGCTTGAGCAGTTGGAGGCCATTAGAGAACGTTTTTTAGAAGTGGAGCAACAGATCGCCATGCCGGAAGTCGTATCAGATTTAAAGAAATTCAAAACATTGAGTAAGGAATACAAGGATTTGCAAAAAATTGTCGATCAGTATACCACCTATTTGAATTTGTTGAAGTCCATCGAGGAGGCAAAGGATGTTATTGCCACGGAAAAAGATGAAGATTTTAGGGATATGGCTAAGGCGGAGTTGGATGAATTAATTCCAGCTGAGAAAGACATGAATGAGGTGTTAAAGGAGATGCTTATTCCTAGGGATCCTAATGATTCCAAGGATTGTATTTTGGAAGTTCGAGGTGGAACAGGAGGGGATGAAGCAAGTATTTTTGCAGGTGATTTATTTAGAATGTATCAGCGATATGCTGAAAAGATGGGCTGGACTTTCCAAATTATGGATTTTACAGAAGGCTCGGCCGGTGGATATAAGGAGATTATTGCCTCGGTTCAAGGGGAAGATGTTTATGCTAAAATGAAATTTGAATCGGGTGTTCATCGAGTTCAACGGGTGCCTGCGACAGAATCAGCTGGAAGAATACATACGTCAGCTGCTTCGGTAGCGGTCATGCCAGAGGCTGATGAGGTAGATGTTCAAATTAATATGAACGATGTCAGAAAGGATACTTTCTGTTCTTCCGGAGCGGGCGGCCAGTCAGTAAATACAACGTATTCAGCTGTACGTGTGACGCACATTCCTTCCGGACTTGTAGTTCAGTGTCAAGATGAGCGGTCTCAAATTAAGAATTTTGATAAGGCCATGACCGTGTTGCGTTCAAGGCTTTATGAAATTGAGTTGGCCAAACGTAATGCCGAAATTGCAGGTAATCGTAAATCGATGGTGGGCTCTGGAGACCGTTCTGACAAAATTAGAACGTATAATTATCCACAAGGCCGAGTTACGGATCATCGCATCGGATTGACTGTTTATAATTTGCCGACCGTCATGGATGGTGAAATAGCTGAATTTATTGAGCAATTGAGGATTGCGGAAAATGCGGAAAGGCTTACCGAAGGAGCTGTTTAAGTTTTTGTACGATTAAGCCTTTTCAAGTTTAAAGCTGAAGTTAGTTCCTTTGTCAACTTTAGAGATAACCGTGATTTGGCTTCCATGAGCTTTAACGATGTGTTTGACGATCGATAAGCCTAAGCCTGAACCACCACTCATTTTAGCCCTACTTTTATCCACTCGATAAAAGCGTTCAAATAATCTGGGTAGATGTTCCGCAGGAATTCCTGGTCCATTATCTTTCACCGAAATTTGAAGATTTTTCTTTCGTTCTTCGATCAACACATTCACCTTGCCTTCCTGATTTCCATATTTGATCCCATTCTCAATTAAATTGACCAATACCTGTTCCATACGTTGGCTATCTGCTTTGACTAAAAGGGGACCTTCCTTGCCGGTCAACTTCAACGATACTTTTTTTGATTTGGCTTTGGCTTCTAATTGTTCAAAAATATCTAAAATGATGGGGCGCAAATCGATCGATTTTTTATCGATTTTAATGGCACCCGTTTCTATTTGAGAAACAGTTAATAAGTCTTTCACTAAAACATCTAATCCATCGAGACTCTTTGCCGCTTTTTCTAAAAATTTGGTTCTAATTTCGATGCCTTCTTCGGGATTATCTAGCAGGGTATGTACAAAGCCTTGAGCGGCAAAAATAGGGGTCTTTAATTCATGTGAGACATCGGCTAAAAATTCTTGTCGGTATTTAGCTGATTTCCTCAATTCCTTGACCTCATCCTCTTTGGTCGTAACATAGGAGTTTAATTCATCTGTTAATAAGGCAATGGGATTATCTTTTTCGATTAATTGAGATCGTGGGATGACAGAAAAATTCTTCTTTTTTATTTGTTTGATGCGGTCATACAACAAATTCACCTCTTTGAAAACTAAATAATCCAAGGCAAAATAAATTAAAACAGCGCCAAAAATCAGGCAACTAGTAAAACACACAAATAGGGTGCTTATATCTGATGTGGGTAAAAATGAAATGAATGCTGTCGTCACTCCAGCGATGACAATAGCTAGAATAAGGGATAGGTATTTTGGACTTAGCATATCAGGTATTTTGCTAAATTTCATAAAAAATTAGGAAAATCCCTACCTAAATCACTCAAAATCTTCTGATTAAACCCTCTTCCAAGACAAATTTTGTACCTTTACACTTTGATAGGAATCACATGGAATTAAATTTATTAAGTGCTATTTCTCCCGTGGACGGGAGGTATCGTCGACAAACAGCTGTTTTGGTGCCTTATTTTTCTGAATTTGGTTTAATTCAATACCGCGTTCGAGTTGAAATAGAATATTTTATTGCGCTTTGTGAAATTCCATTAAAACCGCTTTCCAGTTTCCCGGCAGGCGCTTTTGTTGATCTGCGAAATTTGTATCTTCAATTTTCTGAGGCGGATGCGCAATGGATTAAGGACAAAGAAAAAGTGACCAACCATGACGTTAAGGCGGTTGAGTATTTTATCAAAGAAAAAATGCTGAATTTTTCTGGTAAGCATGGGGACTTATCAAGCTATGTGGAATTTATTCATTTTGGATTGACTTCTCAAGACATCAATAATTCAGCTATTCCGATGTCCATCGCGGAGGCACATAAAAACGTTATTTTACCTGCTTATACATCCGTTATTGAAATTCTTTTCAGCTATGCAAAGGATTGGAAAGACATTCCTTTACTTGCGCATACACATGGTCAGCCTGCTTCACCTACTCGGCTTGGCAAGGAAGTGATGGTTTTTGTTGAGAGGTTGAATCGCCAATTAGATCTTTTGTCTCAAATTCCTTTTTCAGGAAAATTTGGGGGTGCCACAGGAAATTTTAACGCACACCAAGTGGCTTATCCGGACATTAATTGGCCTCAATTTGCCGCGAAATTGCACAGTAATCTAGGGATTGTGCGATCAAAGTATACGACACAGATTGAACATTATGATAATTTGGCGGCCTATTTTGATGGCTTAAAAAGATTAAATACGATTTTAATTGACCTTTCAAGGGATATTTGGCAATACATTTCCATGGGATACTTTAAACAAAAAATTAAAGAAGGGGAAATTGGGTCATCTGCCATGCCTCATAAAGTAAACCCAATTGATTTTGAAAATGCGGAAGGTAATTTGGCATTTTCAAATGCCACATTTGAGTTCTTGTCGGCGAAATTACCAATCTCCAGATTGCAACGTGATTTAACCGATTCTACAGTTTTAAGGAATGTCGGCATGCCTTTAGCGCACACATTGATTGCATTAAATTCTTTGCAAAAAGGATTAGGGAAGTTAGAATTAAATGAATCAAAAATCACGCATGATTTAGAGGAAAACTGGGTTGTTATCGCGGAAGCCATTCAAACGGTACTTCGACGTGAGTCTTATCCAAAACCATATGAGGCGCTAAAGGATTTAACGCGTCATCATGGAAAAATAGACCAAACCGTTTTTCATCAATTTATTGATGGTTTAGCAGTGAGTGAAGCGATAAAAATTGAATTGAAACTTATCTCACCGTTCAACTTTTTTGGCCGAGACGAAAATTAAGATATGAACCAACGATTAATGCATATTGCTTTAGTGGTGGCTGATTATGACGAGGCGATTCATTGGTATACCCAAAAATTAAACTTCAAATTAATCGAGGACACTACGTTGAGCGACATAAAGCGTTGGGTTTTAATTCAACCTCCTGGAGAGGGGAGTTGCCAATTGCTTTTAGCAAAGGCTGCGACAGAGGAACAAAAATCGAGAGTAGGAAATCAAACAGGAGGGCGTGTATTTTTATTTTTACACACGGATGATTTTGAGAGGGATCATGATAATTTGCTCCAAAAAGGAATCACAATCGTACGGGGACCGTCTGAGGAGGAATATGGTAAAGTCCTTGTTTTCGAGGACTTGTATGGAAATTTATGGGATTTAATAGGTTAAAGTTTTGATTTAATAGATTTCATTTTACATTTGTAAAAATTATAACAAAATGATAAAAGCAGCATACAACAAAAACGGTTGGCAAGGGTAATAAACCCTTGAACAGTTTTGCTGTGTGCACATATGATATGTTTTACAAAGGCTTGCTGTTCTCAGTAAGCCTTTTTTATTAATTTGTATTCAATTTATAAACATGTCTACGACACAAAATATACATATAAAAACGAGTAGAAAGACGCTTTTGGCCGATACGATGACGCCCATAGGCTTGTTTCTTAAAATTCGGAAGAATTTCAAAAACTCGGTCATATTGGAATCCGCTGATTACCATGGCCGCGAGCATGGTTTTTCCCACATTGCTTTTGAGCCCATCGCTAGTTTTACCTTAGATCAGTCGGTGGTGGTTCAAAAATTTCCTGACGGAAATGAAGAGACGTTTGTGTTGGCATCGCGCCAGCAAGCCATTATGGCTTTGAAAAACTTTTCGGATCGTTTTGCTTTTACAAAGGAGGCGGGGGATTCGCCCATGGCCAACGGACTTTTTGGTCATATATCGTATGATGCGGTTCAATATTTTGAAGACATCGAGATGAGGGGCAAAAGTAAGGAAACGGAGATCCCGTCCATTCGCTATTTTGTTTACCGCTATGTGTTGGCATTTAATCACTTTAACAACCAGTTGGCCTACTATTCGCATACCTATGATGGAAGCGAACCTAGTTTTGATGCCATTTTGAATGCGATAGATCAGCCTGCGGAAACCTTGGGGAAATTTCAACGCCAAGGGGAAGAAGTGAGTAACTTGACCGAGGAGCAAACTCGGGAAATAGTTCACACGTGTATAAAACATTGTTTACGGGGGGATGTATTTCAAATTGTACCTTCTCGTAGATTTAGTCAAAATTATCAAGGAGATGATTTTCAGGTGTATAGGGCTTTGCGTTCCGTGAATCCATCGCCTTATTTATTTTACTTTGATTATGAAGATTACCGTATTTTCGGTGCTTCGCCAGAGAAACAAATTAAAATTGACGGTGATTTAGCTGAAATTCATCCCATTGCCGGAACATTTAGGCGTTCTGGGGATGATGCGCGTGATGCGGAATTAGCGCAGGCATTGATTGCTGATCCCAAAGAATCCGCCGAACATGTCATGTTGGTGGATTTGGCTAGAAATGATTTAAGTAGGAGTGCTGAAAATGTGAAGGTTGAAACTTTCAAGGAGGTTCAGTTTTTCTCCCATGTTATTCACTTGGTTTCAAAAGTAACAGGACGCATGCAAAAAGGGGTTAATTCGCTTCAATTAGTAGCCGATACTTTTCCAGCGGGGACTTTAAGTGGAGCGCCAAAACACAATGCGATGACGATCATTAATCGTTTGGAGCCTACCAACCGTGCCATTTATGGAGGGGCGATTGGCTTCATGGATTTTGAAGGCAATTTTAATCATGCCATTGCGATAAGAACATTTTTAAGCAAAGATGAAACCTTGTTTTTTCAAGCGGGAATGGGAGTGGTAGCTAAATCAGTGGTAGCTAGTGAAATGCAGGAAATACATAATAAATTGGCCGCTTTGCGAAGAGCATTAGAAGTGGCGGAAACTTTATCTTAAGGAAATATGAATGTATTAGTGATTGATAATTATGATTCATTTGTCTATAATCTAGTTTACCTTTTGAAGGAGCTGGGGGCCAAAGTAGATGTGTTTCGCAACGATAAAATTTCGTTGGAGGAAGTGGCTGCATATGATCAGATTTTACTTTCGCCGGGTCCTGGAATTCCCTCTGAAGCAGGAATCATGTTGGATTTATTGAAGGAATATAAGTCGAGCAAAAAAATATTAGGCGTTTGTTTGGGGCATCAGGCGATTGGCGAGGCCTTTGGGTCTCAATTGCAAAACATGGGGGAGGTGTTGCATGGCGTAACTACAGAATGCATAGTGACGGATCCTAGCGAAAAATTATTCCAAGGTATCCCAGCGCGCTTTGAGGTATGTCGGTATCATTCCTGGACGGTTGTACCAGAAACAATGCCAGCAGATTTAAAAATTACGGCATTGGATGATAAGGGATTTGTGATGGCTGAGGCACATCAAAAGTATGATGTACGGGGGGTTCAATTTCACCCTGAGGCCTATTTGACCCAACATGGTTTACAAATGATTAAAAATTGGTTGAAATAAAAATGAAAAAAATATTAGAGAGACGTGTAGAAGGTGAGGCACTTAGCGAACAAGAAGCTAGGGATATTATGTTGAAAATAGGGCAAGGCGAGATAAATCCAAGTCAAATTGCTTCATTTTTATCATCTTATTGGTATCATCCGATTCAGGTAGCAGAACTAAAAGGGTTTGTATCGGCGATGATGGAATTGGCTGTAACGGTTGATTTATCTGAATTTGATGCCATGGATGTTTGTGGAACGGGGGGTGATGGGAAGGATACGTTCAATATTAGCACCACTTCATCGTTTATTATTGTGGGTGCTGGCCAGAAAATTGCGAAGCATGGAAATCATGGCGTCTCGTCGTCCGTGGGCTCGTCGACTGTCTTGGAATTTTTGGGTTTGAAGTTCAATAGTGACGCTAAAATATTAAAACGTAAAATGGATTCTGCGGGCATGTGTTTTTTGCATGCGCCCTTGTTTCATCCTGCGATGAGGTTTGTGGGTCCTATTCGTAAGGAGTTGGGGATGAAGACGTTTTTTAATTTATTGGGACCTTTGTTGAACCCCGCGCGTGTTCATAAGCAATTGACCGGTGTCTATGCGCCTTCAGCTTTTGAATTATATGCTGGCTTTTTTAAGGAGAGCCAAAATAAATATGGAATTGTTTATTCTGAAGATGGATATGATGAAATTTCGTTGACCTCTTCGTTTCGTTTGACGACTCATGCTGGAGAAAAAGTGTATCAACCGTCCGATTTAGGGTGTTCATTGGTACAGCAATCGGAATTGCATGGGGGTGCAAATGTCGAGGAATCAGCTAAAATGTTATATAAGATTTTACAAAGAGAGGGAACGGTTCCGCAAACACAAGCTGTTTTGGCGAATGCCGGTGCCGCATTATGGGTGGCTGAAAAGTCGGCAAGCTTTCAAGATGGGTATTTAATGGCGAAGGAATCGCTGGAAAGTGGTAGAGCTTTTCAGGCGTTTAAGAAATTTATTATGGATTAAAGAGACGGACAAGATAGACGCGAGGTATCGCGTCTCTACAAAAACAAATATAGCGATGTGATAATTGCGTCGTGAGTTAGGGAAAAAAATGAGCATTTTAGATCAAATTATTGTTAAAAAAAGGGAGGAGGTTGCGTCAAGCAAAAAGGCTAAATCTGTTGCTCAATTAGAGAAGCAAGGCTATTTTGCGCGTTCTTGTCATTCCTTATCGATGTCATTAATTGCTCCCGCATCTACGGGAATAATTGCTGAATTTAAACGCAAGTCGCCATCCAAAGGAATTATAAATGACCGAATGGGAGTGGATGAGGTGACGAGGGGATATGTAGAGGCTGGCGCTGCTTGTTTATCTGTCCTGACGGATGAGTATTTTTTTGGAGGTACTTATGCAGATTTTGAATTAGCTAGAAAGACGAATCCAGGGACACCCTTGTTGCGCAAGGATTTTATGATTGACGAGTATCAAATTATTGAAGCGAAATCAATGGGTGCAGATGTAGTTTTGCTGATAGCTGCAGCGTTGAGTCCTTTGGAAATTAAAACATTAGCAACGTTAGCGCGTTCTTTAGGCATGGAGACTTTGTTAGAAGTTCATGACCAAGAAGAATTAGATCGGAGCGTGGGGGATTACATTTCGGTTGTGGGTGTAAACAATCGAAATTTGAAGAATTTTTCGGAGCAAAATGTGGAGGCCTCAAAGGTATTGGCGGATAAAATTCCGGCTCAATTTGTGAAAGTTTCTGAAAGTTGTATATCGAGTGCAGAGATCATTAAGGAGTTGAAAACATATGGATATCGCGGGTTTTTGATTGGCGAAAGTTTTATGAAAACGACGAATCCTGGGGAAGCTTTAACTGAATTTTTAAAATAGGAAAGATGAAGTGGAAGGTATGTGGCATGCGAGATTTAGAAAATATTGAGGATGTTGCCGCATTTGAGCCCGACTTTATGGGATTTATTTGGGTCCTAAAATCGCCCAGGTATGTGGGAGAAGAGTTTAAAATTCCAGTATTGCCAAAAAAAACGAAGGCCGTAGGGGTTTTTGTTGACGCATCCGTAGAGAAAATGGCTGATTTGGCAAGAAAAGCTAGTTTTGAATGGGTTCAATTGCATGGTCAGGAAACAGCCAATGACATATTGAAATTAAAGTCTTTGGGACTTAAGGTGATCAAGGCTATTTCTGTGAGCAATGAAAATGATTTGTTGGATTGTGTGGGGGAGCCGGATTTATTCTTATTTGATACTAAAAAAGGGGAACAAGTGGGTGGAACGGGAATGGCATTTGATTGGACGATGCTGCAGGCATATAAAAAGTCAATTCCATTTATATTGGCAGGCGGATTAGGGGAGGAAAATGTGGCGGAAGCGGTATCTTTGTCGGCGCAATTTCCTATCTATGCGCTTGATTTTAACAGTAAATTAGAGTCAATGCCAGGAGTTAAGGATATAGAAAAAGTTAAAAATATTTCAAAAATAATTGAAAGATGATCGATGCAGGAATATCTTTTCATGTCAGTGAAAAGGGTTATTATGGTGATTTTGGGGGTGCTTTTATCCCTGAAATGTTGTATCCCAATGTAGAGGAGTTGCGTTTACATTATTTGGAATACATGATGGAAACTAGCTTTCAAAAGGAATTTCATTTCTTGTTGAAGGATTTTGTGGGCCGACCGACCCCCTTGTTTAAGGCGGAGCGATTGTCGGCTAAATACAACACCCAAATCTATTTGAAGAGGGAAGACCTGTGCCATACGGGGGCTCATAAAGTAAATAATACGATAGGTCAGATTTTGATGGCCAAGAGATTGGGCAAGCATAAAATAGTGGCAGAAACGGGTGCTGGACAGCATGGAGTGGCAACTGCCACGGTTTGTGCTTTGATGGGTATGGAATGTATCATTTATATGGGAGCTATTGATATTGAGCGTCAAGCGCCTAATGTGGCTCGTATGAAAATGCTTGGGGCTTCTGTTGTTGCCGCGCAATCCGGGTCAAAGACTTTGAAAGATGCGACCAATGAGGCGATGCGTCATTGGATTAATCATCCGGTCGATACACATTATATTATTGGTTCCGTGGTGGGGCCGCATCCTTATCCTGATATGGTTGCCAAATTTCAATCCGTTATTTCGGAGGAAATCAAATGGCAATTACAAGAGAAAGAGGGTCGTGATTACCCAGATTACATATTAGCTTGTGTAGGAGGGGGGTCAAATGCGGCTGGGGCATTTTATCATTATTTGGATGAACCACGAACAGCCTTAATTGCAGCGGAGGCGGCGGGTCAGGGAGTATCGAGTGGACATTCAGCTGCTACTACTTTTTTAGGAAAACCGGGTGTTTTACATGGATCCAAAAGCTTATTGATGCAAACGGAAGATGGCCAAGTGATTGAGCCCTATTCGATTTCGGCCGGTTTGGATTATCCAGGAATTGGGCCTTTGCATGCTCATTTAGCAACTTCTGGCCGAGCGAAGTTTTTTGATATTACAGATGATGAAGCTTTGGAGGCTGCCCTAGAATGCTCGATGCTTGAGGGGATCATCCCTGCATTGGAAACGGCGCATGCGCTTGCGGTGTTTGGAAAATTAGGAGCTAAACCTGATGAGGTTTCTGTTGTAAATTTATCAGGAAGAGGCGATAAGGATTTGGCGACATACCAAGAAAAATTAAAATTGAACTCGTAATATGAATCGTATATCAACTTTATTTAATTCAACACAAGAGCCTATTTTAAATGTCTATGCGACCGCAGGTTATCCTAATTTTGGAGATACTATGCTTGTTTTAAATGCATTGCAAGAAGGCGGAGTTGATATAATTGAAATTGGGATGCCTTATTCCGATCCGGTAGCAGATGGGGAGACGATCCAGCAATCGAACCAAGTTTCTTTAGATCAAGGAATGACGGTTACACATTTGTTTGATCAGCTTATAAATATGCGCCAAAGCATTTCGGTTCCTGTGTTATTGATGGGGTATATAAACCCCGTATTGCAATTTGGAGTAGAACGTTTTTGTCAAAAATGCCAGGAAGTGGGTGTTGATGGATTGATTTTACCCGATTTGCCTTTGGCAGAATATCAGCAAAGTTATCAAACGATTTTTGAGCAATACGGCTTGTTAAATATCTTTTTAATTACCCCTCAAACATCAGATGAACGGATAAAGCAAATCGATTCCGTTAGTGAAGGATTTATTTATATGGTGTCATCTGCTAGTACTACGGGTGCTAAAACGGGTATTTCGTCAGATCAAGAAGCTTATTTCAAACGTATTGATGGCATGAAATTAAAAAATCCGAGGCTTGTTGGCTTTGGAATTTCTGACCGAGAGAGTTTTTTGAAGGCTTCAAATGGAGCATCAGGAGCAATTATAGGAAGTGCATTTGTGAAACTTCTCGGGAATGCTAAAAATCTAAGAGAGGAAATTGTGGGATTCGTGAAAAGTATCAAAGGATTAAAATAAATTTTAGGAATAATTTTAATCATTCTTTTTAAAAAGATTTTATTTTTCTATCTTTGCAACCCGAATCAGCTCGGCTTATGTACAATTGGACCGCTAAGCGCTGATAATCATCCAAAATTTAAGAAAGATGAGTGAATTAATTAAGTTTGTTGAAGCAGAAAGTGCACCACGTAGAGCGGAGCATCCAGAGTTTGGAGCTGGCGATACAGTTAATGTACACGTAAAAATTCGTGAAGGAAACAAGGAGCGTATCCAGGTATTCCAAGGGTTAGTTATTCAGCGCAAGAATTCAGGTGCTGGTGAAACATTTACCGTTCGTAAGATTTCAAATGGTATTGGAGTGGAACGTATTTTCCCAATCTTGTCACCAAATGTTGACAAAATCGAGGTGACTCGTCATGGTAAAGTTCGTCGTGCTCGTTTATACTACATGAGAGGTAAGCAAGGAAAAGCGGCTCGTGTAAAAGAGAAGAAAAAATAGGTTTGAGATTTTTATAAATGAAAAGCTGTTCAGAAATGAACAGCTTTTTTTGTTTAATTAGTTCCTGACAGTTTAGTTATTTAATTTAGGCTTATGGCTTCCCTAGCCATATTTAAATCATAGTTCATTTGTAGTCTTAGCCAATATTCTGCAGGGATGCCTAAGGCTTTTTCTAATGATATGGCAAAGTGTGCGTGAATACTTCGTTTGCCTTTGATAATCTCATTTAAAAATGAAGCTTTAACTCCCGTTTGGGTTGCAATTTTAATTTGAGATATCTTTCGCTCTTTCATTTCATCTAATAGAAGTTCGCCGGGATGAGTTGAAAAGAAAGGCTTTAATTCAGGTTTATTTTTCATGATTATTTGAATGTGTCAAAGATATAACATTTATTCACTTTTTTGTGAATAAATGTTATATCTAATCAATAAAAATACATGGATATTGAGTTTTAAAAATATTTAAAACTGATCATTAAAATAAATAATCAATAGACTGATTATTACCCTTTCTCTACTTTCCTGACATTGGTGTTGATGGTATCTGACTCGATCAAACCATCGCGTAAACGAATGATCCGGTGTGCATATTGAGCTATGTCATCCTCGTGGGTCACCATGACAATCGTATTTCCTTTTTTATGTAATTGGTCAAAAAGATCCATAATCTCATAGGAGGTCTTTGAATCTAGGTTACCTGTAGGCTCATCCGCTAATAAAATAGAAGGGTCATTTACCAGGGCGCGCGCCACTGCGACACGTTGCCTTTGACCCCCCGAAAGTTCGTTAGGCTTGTGCAGTGCACGATTATCTAAACCTACTCCGCGTAAAGTTTCCATCGCAATTTCAGTTCTTCTCGCTTTAGAGTACCCTGCATAAATTAATGGCAGAGCTACATTTTCGAGTGCGGATTGACGGGGAAGTAAATTGAACGTTTGAAAAACAAATCCAATTTCTTTATTTCTTACAGCGGCTAACTCGTTTTCCGACATTTCAGAAACATCCTGTCCGTTAAGAATATATTTTCCGGTGCTAGGCGTGTCTAAACAGCCTACAATATTCATCAGTGTTGATTTACCAGAGCCTGAGGGTCCCATAAAAGCCACATATTCGCCTTTGTTGACGGAGATATTGATGTTCTTTAACGCATCGATTACCTCTTCGCCCATTACGTAGCGTTTAGAAATATTTTGGGTCTCAATTATTTTAGTCATGTGTAAATCTATAATTCATTCAAAAATACATCCAAAGTTTGAAAGTATCTTGAGTTTTAGACAAAAGATACAAGCGGGGGATAAAGTGGGATATAGGTGGATAAGAGGTTTGATTCCTGCGCACGTTTTTTTAGCTTTGTCGGAATGAAATATATTCCTGCCTTAGATGGGGTTCGAGCCATCGCTATTTTATTGGTCTTGGTTTTCCATTGGTTTCCGGAGGGAGTTGGAATTAATATTCTGCCAAATGGCCCAATCGGTGTCACCTTATTTTTTGTGTTGTCAGGCTATTTGATTTCCAATATCTTAATGGAGCAACAAACCAAAGCGCAATTTTTTCGTTCGTTTAAGAACTTTGTTATCCGCAGAGCCCTGCGTATTTTCCCCATTTACTTTTTAGTGTTGGCTGGTTTACTGATTTTAAAAAGAGTTTCTATTGTTATAAATACCGACTTTTATGAGCATCCATGGTATTATTGGGGATATATGTACAATCATTGGTTGGAGCAGCGGGCCAACTGGGCAGATACCTTGTCCCCGTATTGGTCGTTGTCTGTAGAGGAGCAGTTTTATGTCCTATGGCCTTTTTGTATTTTGTTAATTTCGAGTCGCTTTCGGGCCTATTTTTTATGGTTCTGCGTGCTTTTTGGTATTGCTTTCAGGTATTATTCGGTGCATCTCCAACAAGGAATCGGGGTTTATATGTTGACCTGCGTGGATACCTTCGCTTGGGGTGCTTTATTAGCACATTACATCCGCGAAGGAAGATCTGTAGACATATCAGTATGGATTCGGCGATTGATTATTCCCGTCGTATTTTGTTTTTTGATGATTTGCTTAAAGCACACGGATGCCGATTTAGTCAAACAATTATTTTTTAGGACGTTCACTTCCTTGGTTTCAGTAGCTGTGCTTTTTTATGCGATGCAACCTGGAAATTTTGCCAAAATCCTGTCGATCAGTCCTTTGCGACTCATCGGCCAAATGTCGTACGGCATTTATTTATACCACATGCTAGTCCCTGATTTATTTTTCAAAATAGCTGGGAAATTACATATTCCAATACCCGAATTGCCTTTTAACATAATACCATTTATTGTATTGTTTACCTTTTCTTTTCTCTCACTTAATTTGATTGAAAAGCCAATACAAAGTTTTAAAAGGTTTTTTGTTTCCTAAGCCCCTGGCTCAATCCCATAAAAAAAGCCCGAACATGACGCTCGGGCTTTTAATGATCTTAAAAGAATTTTACAATCCTTTTGCTTTCTTAACGACTTCTTCCGCAAGGTTTTGTGGAACAAATTCGTAGTGAGAGAACGTTAATGATGCTGTAGCACGTCCTGAAGACATGGTACGTAAATCAGTTACGTAACCAAATAATTCAGAAAGAGGCACATCAGCCTTTAAGATTACAGCTCCTTGACGGGAATCCATACCCTTCATGATTCCACGGCGACGGTTTAAATCGCCTGTGATTGGACCTGTATACTCATCAGGAGTAACAACATCTACGGCCATGATTGGTTCCATCAATTTAGCACCCGCTTGTTTCGCTGATTCTTTGTAACCCATACGGGCTGCTAATTCAAATGATAATGAATCTGAATCGACATCGTGGAAAGATCCGTGGAATAAACGAACTCTCATGGAATCCATTGGATATCCTGCTAAAGCTCCCGTTTTCATCGCTTCTTCAAATCCTTTTTGAACCGCTGGAATGAATTCACGAGGAATCACACCACCCACAATATTATTAACAAACTCTAAACCTGGTTTTTCATCTTCTCTTGGCCCGATTTCAAATACGATATCAGCAAACTTACCACGACCACCAGATTGTTTCTTGTAAACCTCACGGTGTTCAGTTGTCTTAGTTAAAGACTCCTTGTAAGCAACTTGAGGAGCACCTTGGTTTACTTCTACATTGAATTCACGACGCATACGGTCGATGATAATTTCTAAGTGAAGCTCACCCATTCCTTTGATGATGGTTTGACCTGTTTCCTCGTTAGATTCCACTTGTAACGTTGGATCTTCTTCGATCAACTTAGTGATCGCTTTAGAGAAGTTGTCAGCATCAGCCGCTTTCTTAGGCTCAATCGCATAACCAATTACCGGCTCTGGAAAATCCATCGCTTCTAATACAATTGGGTGTTTCTCGTCTGAAAGGGTATCACCCGTTTTAATATCTTTAAATCCTACTACTGCACCAATATCTCCAGCACCTAAACGAGGAATCGCATTTTGCTTATTCGCGTGCATTTGGAAAATACGAGAGATACGCTCCTTATTTCCTGAACGGTTGTTCAATACATAAGAACCTGAATCTAAACCTCCTGAATAGGCACGGATGAAACATAAGCGACCTACGTATGGATCCGTAGCAATTTTAAATGCCAAAGCTGCAAATGGCTCTGATTCACTTGGTTTTCTTAAGATTTCAGCACCAGTATCTGGGTGAATTCCTTTGACACCTTCTTTGTCCATCGGTGAAGGCAAAATAGCCATCACATAATCCAACATCGTTTGAACACCTTTGTTTTTGAAAGATGAACCACAAAGCATTGGAACGATTTTCATTGATATAGTCGCCGCACGTAATGCCGCTAAAATCTCATCTTCTGTGATTGACGCAGGATCTTCGAAGTATTTCTCCATCAAAGTCTCGTCAAATTCAGCTACTGCTTCTAATAATTTCTCACGGTATTCAGTCGCCTCTTCCAACATATCATCTGGAATGGGAACTTCCACAAATGTCATTCCTTTATCTGCTTCATTCCACTTAATTCCACGGAAGTTAACTAAGTCAACTACCCCTTCGAAACCATCTTCGGCTCCGATTGGCAATTGAAGTGGCACCGCATAACTACCTAACATTTCTTTCACTTGCTTACACACGTTTAAGAAATCAGCACCCGAACGGTCCATCTTATTGACAAATCCAATACGAGCTACATTGTAGTTATTCGCCAAACGCCAGTTGGTCTCCGACTGAGGCTCAACGCCATCAACAGCCGAAAACAAAAATACTAGACCATCTAATACACGTAAAGAACGATTTACCTCAACGGTAAAATCTACGTGACCCGGAGTGTCGATAATGTTGATGTGGTAATCTTGATCGCGGTATTTCCAACCTACTGTGGTTGCCGCCGAAGTGATCGTGATCCCACGTTCCTGCTCTTGCTCCATCC
>SXGQ01651829.1_pt1 | contig 41563 bp, 28 predicted proteins | sample 3178371 | NCBI WGS metagenome assembly SXGQ01 (sample SAMN11356859, study PRJNA531348) | freshwater metagenome | isolation source: freshwater sample F1-20 | place: China: Fuxian Lake, Yuxi | collected 2017-12-25
ACGGCTTCGGCCCCATGCCGCGCATGGGCGTACACAGGAACGGCGCCTCGCTCGGCTTGCCCAACGCCCCCGGGCGCACTGGTCACGGCCCGGGCAGCGGTCCGGGCGTCGAAAGCGACGCCCTGTCGACCGGCAACGAAATCCCGATGCGCGTCGCCGGCCCCGCCGGCGCGGGCTCGCGCCTGTACTACTCGGTGGACAAGCACTCGCAAGGCGCGCCCGGCCAAGGCCAGATGCTGAACCGCCGCCTGCGCGGCGAAGCCCAGGCGCGCGAAGCCGGCAGCGACATCTACACGCCGATCGCCGTGCTCGTCGGCCCCATCGGTCCGGGTGGCACGCCACCGAGTTCGGTGCTGGTCTTCGACGGCGACGGCATCCCCGGCGCTGGTGGCGGCACGGCGCGCGGGCTCGGCCTGCGCGAGCCGAACATCCCGGGCGTCGTCGACACGGGCGACGACCTCGACGCGCTGAACCTCCAGCCCATGGATCCGAGCGAGAAGCTCTTCTTCTCGGTCGACGGCGCCATCGTCGATCCGCACAGCGGCCGTGCCGGAAGCAACACCGCCAACACATTGGGCGTCTCGCCGGCCGCGGTCTTGCGCCGCCAAGGCTCTTCGCTCGGCGTGTACGCGACGCCCGCCCAACTGGGCCTCGACCGCGCGGGCTTCGCCACGGACGACCTCGACGCCCTGATCCTGTGGGACAACGGCGACGGGGTCTACACCCCGAGCCAGAACCCCAACGACTGGGTCGACGCCGACGGCAACCTCGTGGGCGACATGCTGCTCTTCTCGGTGCGGCGCGGCTCGAGCGTCGTGGGGCGTCCCGACTCGAAGTTCGGCCTGCCCATCGAACCGGGCGACATCCTGATGGCGCCGGTCAACGGCGGCACCGAACCGGCCATCTACCTGTCGGCCGAGACGCTCGACCTGAGCACGGCGCGCAGCACCGGCTTCGCCGACGACCTCGACGCGATCGCCATCACGCCGCAGTCGTACTACGACTGCAACAAGAACGGCATCGAGGACGCGATCGACATCGCCTGCGGCGCGTCGCTCGACACGAACACCAACCAGATCCCCGACGAGTGCGAGGACGAGTACTCGAAGAGCTGCTTCTGCACGACCGGCAGCAGCCCGTGCGGCAACGACGATCCGACGGCGGGTTGCGCCAACTCGCTGGGCGTCGGCGCCAGCCTCGACCCGAGCGGCTCGACCAGCGTGGCGTCGGACGACCTGGTGCTCAGCGCCAGCCGCATGCCGCCCGGCGCGATGACGATGCTGTTCGTCGGCTCGCGCGGCAATCCGGTGGCTTTCGGCGACGGCTTGCGCTGCATGACCAACTCGACGCAAGTGGGCATGCCCAACGCGGACGCCCTGGGCAACATGGTGGTCGGTCCAGGCATGGGCGCCCTCGCCTGCAACTGGAACGGCGTGGGGTGCTTCGATCCGGGCGGCACGCGCCGCTTCCAGGTCTGGTACCGCAATGCGGTCGACTTCTGCACACCGAGCACCTCGAACCTGACCAACGCGGTGGATGTGACCTTCACGCCCTGACGCGCGGAATGGCGCGTCGGTTGGAGCGCCTGATGCGCCAGCGGCGGGCGGGCGCAGGGCCGCCGACGACGAATCGAGCGTCCTGCGCCATGCCCGGTCCTCCGGCCACATGGCGCAGGGCGCGCCCACATGGCTAGGATCGTGGGCGTGCGATCAGCCGCGAAGGAACCCGTGCTGCCCCGACCCGGCCTGGCGGTGCGGCCTTCGCGCGCCGGGCGCTGGCGGGCCTTCGTGCTCATCGTCGTGCACGCGCTGATCGCGCTGCATGTGGCGCATTGGCTGGCGACCGGCTCGACCTTGTCGCCGCTCGAACCCAGCGAGTCGATGGAGTTCGCGCGCGATGGGCTGCTCAACGCCGGCGCCATCTTCTTCGCGTTGGCGATCCTCTCGACCCTGGTCTTCGGCCGCTGGTTCTGCGGTTGGGCGTGCCATGTGGTCGCGCTGCAGGACGGAGCGCGCTGGCTGCTCCTGAAGGCCGGCTGGAAGCCGCGCGAGCTCGATCTCGGGCCGCTCGCGCTCGTGCCGTGGCTCGCCTGCGTCTACATGTTCCTCGCGCCCGCGGCGGTGCGACTGCTGCAGCAAGGCGGACTCGCGCCGCGCGAGACGCATCTGGCCACCACGGACTTCTGGCGCACCTTCCCGGACTGGCCGGTGGCGCTCCTGACCTTCGCCGTGTGCGGCGGATTGGCCGTGATCGTGCTCGGATCGAAGGGCTTCTGCTCCAGCGGCTGTCCCTACGGCGGCGTCTTCGGCGTGGTCGACCAACTCGCGCCGTGGCGCATCCGCGTGGACTCGAGCTGCAATGGCTGCGGGCACTGCACGGCGGTCTGCACGAGCAACGTGCAGGTGCACGCCGAGGTGCGCGACCACGGGGCGGTGGTCGATCCAGGCTGCATGAAGTGCATGGACTGCGTATCGAGTTGCCCCAACGGCGCGCTGCGCGTGGGCTTCGGCCTGCCTGCCTTGTTCGCCAAGGCGGCGGCCGCGACGCAGGGTGCGCGGCGGGCGGCTGGAAGAATGGATCTGCCGCGACAGGCGCTGCGCCTCGGCTTCGCGTTGGCGGCGATGGCCTTGTTCCACTACTACGACGGGAGCCTCTCCGCCTACGCCAATCGCGCGCACTGGGGCGTCGTGGCGCTGATCGGCGCGAGCGCGTGGCTGGTGGCGCTCGTGTTCCGGTCGCGCGCCCAGAAGCGACGCGACTGCAGTCTCGCGGACGAGGCCCTGCTGGCGGCGTTCTTCCTCGCGGCGATGTACGCCTTCCGCGGCTTGCACGACTGGTTTCCGTTCCTGCTGTCGCTCGGCTGGTCGTCGATCGTGGCGTGCTTGGGCTTGGCGGCGGTGCGCGCGGCGAAGAGCGGCGAATACGCGCTGCAAGCCGTCGTCCTGCGTCGCGCGGGGCGCTGGACGCGCGCCGGCGCCATGTATGGCGCCGCCTGCGCGCTGCTCGCCGGGGGAACCGGTTTGGCGGCGCACGAACAGTGGTCGCTGGCGCGCTCGCGCGAGAACTTCCGCGCCGGCGTCGAGGCCGGAGGCCGCGCCGACTGGAGCGGCGCGCGCGCGCGCTTCGAGGAGTCGCTGCGCCACGACCCGGGCTACGGCAAGGCGCAAGCCCGCCTCGCCTTCCTGCAGGCGCTCGACGCGGCGCACGCCGGCGACACGGACACGGCGCTGGCGGGCTTCGAGGCGAGCTTGGCGGCCGATCCCGCCTTCGCCGAGGCGCGCGAGAACCTGGCTGGCATGTTGTGCGCCACGGGGCGACTCGAGGAGGGCCTTGGACTCTTCGAGGAGTCGCTGCGCCTCTCCGGACCCGACCCGCGCACGCACGCCTTGGCCGCGCGCGCTGCCTTGGCGCTGGGGCGGGCCGACGCGGCGCGCGCCCACATCGACGCGGGCCTGCGCCTCGCCCCGCTCGACGCCGAACTGCGCGCGCTGCTCGCCGAACTCCCCGCGCCGCGCTGACGAGGCGCGACGCGCCCTCAGTACGCCGCGAGCGTGGCCTTGCGCCCGGCGTTCTGGCGCGCGAGCCAGGCCATCAGCGGCGCGAAGTAGTCGAGCATCGGCTTGGCCGACAAGTCGCCGCCGGTCGACTTGCGCAACAGGACCCGCCAGTCTTCCGTCGCGCCGCGCGCCATGATCGCCTGCAGGAACGACCCGGCGTCGCGCCGCCCGAAGTAGTTCGTGTCGCGCGGGTCCTCCTTGAGGATGTTGCGCGCGATGTGGTCGTGCAGTTGGAAGAGCAGCACGAAGCTGAGCGCGTAGTCGTAGTACGCCGCCGGATCGTCGACGATGTGGGTCTTGGTGGCGGCGTCGCAGTGGTCTTCGCCGCGCGGCGCGGGCGGCGCGATGCCTTGGTGCAGGGCGACGAGCTCCCACCAGCGCTTGTTCCAGCGCTCCGCGGGCAGCTCCTTGGCGTACAGCTCGCGCTCGAACTCGAACATGGTCCCCGCCGACCACGGGATGAACACCACGTAGTTCAGCGCCTCCTTCAGCAAGAGCTGGATCGGATCGGGGCGCGCTCCCGAGAACGGCAACCCCACCGCCTCGGCGAAGCGCGGTTGCATGGCGGCGAGGCCCATCAGCGAGCCGACCGCTTCGTGGAAGGCGCGGTTCGCGCCATTGCGCAAGACGGGCGGCACCTCGGGACGCGAATAGGCGAGGTAGTAGTAGATGTGACCCAGCTCGTGGTGCGCCGTCTCGTACCACTCGGCGCCGGGGCGCACGCTCATCAAGCAGCGCACGTCGCGTTCGTAGTCGACGTGCCAGGCCGAGGCGTGCGTGTTCTTCTTGAAGGGCGAGTCCGGCGGCAGCTCCCACAAGGACGAACGCTCCCAGAAGCCTTGCGGCAGCGGCTCGAAGCCCAAGGAGACGTAGAAGCGTTCGGCCTGCTCGACGATCCAGCGCGGTTCCTTCTCCCTCAAGGTCGCGTCGATGTCGAAGCCCGGCACGTCGACGAGTCCGGACCAGTCCTGGCCCCAGCGATTCGTGAGCCAGTGGGCGGGGATGAGGTCGGGCACCGGCTGTCCATGGCGCGCGGCGAGTTCGTGGCGAGCCCACGTGTGCAGCTCCGCGTAGAGCGGGCGCAGTTCGCGTCGCAGCTGGTCGACCTTGGCGGCCAGCTGGTCGGTGGTCATGCCGTACTCGGCCGCCATGTAGGCGAAGAAGTCCTTGTGCCCCAGCGCGCGCACGACGTCGTTGCGCAGCCCGCGCGCGAGGATCAAGTCGGGCTTGAGCGCGGCACCCAACGACTTCGACGACTCCCAAGCCGCCCGACGACGCTCGAGGTCGCGCTCGTCGCGCAACATGGCGTCGAGGGCGTTGGGCGTCGTCTCCGCGCCGTCGAGCCGGAAGCGGAAGCCGTCGAGCGACTCCTGCAGGCGCGCCTCGACCTCGATGCGGCGCTCGACGAGCTCGGGCACGGTCTGCGGGCTGGCGCCGGCGTTCTGCAGCACGGCCTGCAGTTGCTTGACCACGAGCGGCGGCAACTCGCGACCGCGCTTCTGGTAGGCGCGCGCCAATGCGATCGTGTCGACGCCGCCGGCGAAGGCCGCCAGGGCCTCCTCGGCCTCGCGCGTGCGGCGCAGGTTGGAGTCGTCGCCCTCCACGATGCGCGTCTTCGAAGCCCACTGCGCCTCGGCCGCCGTCGTGGCGAGCTGCTGCCAACGCGCGTTGTAGCGCTCGAGGAAGCCCTCGACCTCGAGGCGGAACGCCTCGTCGCCACCCGCCGCCGAGCCGCAGCCGGACGAGCAGGCGAGGGCCAGCAAGAAGGCGCAGGAAGACAGGCGACGCAAGGGCGGATGGAGGCGCGTGGAGGCCATGGCGGTGGTGCTGGGCGGACGAGTGGCGTGGGGCGGCGCGCACGAAGGACAGTGGCGCGCTGCCGCAGAGCGTAGGCGCACGCTAGGCTGGAATGCACGCCGTGGGCGCGAATGGCCACCCGCCACGCCCCCGCCTCGGCCTCCGCCAGCCACATCGACCCGCGCCGCGCCCCGCCCTCGCGCAAGGCCACCATGAAGAAGCTCCTCGCCCTCGTCCTCGTGCCTTCGCTCCTGCTCGGGGCCGCCTGCGCCGAAGGTGGCGCGGAAGCCAGCGCGAGCCACGCGCCCGCCGTGGCCACGCCAGCTCTGCAAGCAAACTTGACAGCTGCCGCCGACGGCGCGCCGTCGGCGGTCCAGGAATGCACCGACGCGCCCGGCGAGCTGGAGGCGGAACCGCCCGCGCAGGAGAAGCCCAAGCCGCAGGCGCCGCAAGGCGTGGACCCGCTGGCCGCGGAGTGGGACGCGGCCGTCGCCAAGCGCGGCAAGGCGGACTACGAGGCCGCCGCCGCGCTGTTCGAGGCGTACTACGCCGCGCATCCCGACGCGCCGCGCGCCAAGGAGGCGCTGGTCGAGGCGGGCAACGCGCTGCTTTCCGTGGGTCGCTCGAAGATGAAGCTCGGCGTGCCCACGCCCGAGTCGCGCCTGGCCTTCCAGACGGCGCTCGAGCGCCTCGCCATCGTCGTCAAGGATCGCGCCAGCCCGCACGCGGCCCGCGCGCAGTACCTGCGCGGCTCGGTGCTGATGTTCTCGGGCGATCTGGCGGGCGCCGAGCGAGAGTACACCCTGGCGCGCGAAGGTTGGCCCAACGACGCGCGCTACGCGCGCAAGTCGCTCGAGCGGCGCGCCTTCGTCCGACGCCACCTGCTCGACGCCGCAGGCGCGATCGCCGACATGGATCTGTACATCAAGTCGCACGGCCCCGGCACCAACGGCCACGAGGAGAAGGAGTACCAGTCGGTGCAGACCTACCGCTCGTTCGCGCAAGCCTTCGAGAAGCCCGCGCCGGCGTTGCAATCGGCGAGCTGGGCTCAAGGCGGGCCGCTGCGACTCGAGGAACTGAAAGGCGAGGTCGTGCTGGTCTACTTCCTCGCGACTTGGTGCGACAACTGCGAGAAGGCGCGCCCGCAGGTCTTGGAGCTGATGCGCCGCCATGGGGGCAACCTCAAGGTGGTCGGCGTGATCGACGACCAGCGCGGACAGACCTTGGAGAGCGTGCGCGCCTGGCTGCCCACGCGCGGCTATTCGTTCCCCGTCATGCACGACATCGGCCAGAAGGCGATGCGCGAGTGGCAGTCGGCCAAGATCCCCGACATGGTGCTGCTCGACCGCGCCGGGCGCGTGCGCTGGCACGACAACGCGCTCAACCTGCAGGACGCGACCATCGAGCGGCTCCTGATGGAGGATCCCAACGAGGCCGCCGGCAAGTGAGGTCGCTCGCCGTCTATTGCGGATCGTCGAGCGGCGCCCGACCGGCGTACGCGCGCGCCGCGCGGGAGCTCGGCGCCGGCATGGCCGCGCGCGGCATCGAGCTGGTCTATGGCGGGGGCAACGTGGGCTTGATGGGCGTGGTCGCCGACGCGGTGCTCGCCGGCGGTGGACAGGTGTACGGCGTGATCCCGCGCTTGCTGCTGGAACGCGAACTGGCCCACTCGGGCTGCACGCAGCTGCGCGTCGTGGAGACCATGCACGAGCGCAAGATCCTGATGGCCAGTCGCGCCGACGCGTTCCTCGCGCTGCCCGGAGGCTTCGGCACCTTCGACGAGCTGTGCGAGGTCGTGACCTGGAACCAACTCTCGATCCACGACAAGCCCGTCGGGTTGCTCGATGTCGAGGGCTACTGGGAGGCGCTGCTGGCCTTCGTCGAGCAAGGGGTGGTCGAGGGCTTCGTGCCCAAGGCGACGCGCGAGCGGTTGTGGCGCGACGACGACCAGGCGCGCTTGCTGGACAGGCTCGGCGCCGCCGTCGCCACGGCGCCTTGACGCCCCGAGTTGGCGGATGGCCGCGCCGCGCATTGGCGGGTCTGGCGGAGACGCGTACCATGGTCCGGGTCGCTCTCGACCACGAGGCTCCATGAACCTTCGTCCTTGCTTGCAGCATCCGTCCAAGTTCGCCATCGCCCTCCGCACGCTCGGGCTGCTCGCCGCCTGCTGGGCCTCGGCCTGCACCGATGGCGGATCGGCCTCGCCGACGGCGTCGTCCACGCCGCGCGCGCTGGCGGCAGGGACTCCCGCCCCGCCTTCACCCCTTCCGCCCTCCCCCGCCGCCGCGCAAGCGGAGACGACCGCGCCGGAGGTCGCCCCGGAATGCGGCGATGGCGCGCCACTCGACGAAGCGGCGCCGACTCCCGCCCCCGCGCGCGAGGACGCGGCGCACTTGGAGGCCGAGTGGAAGTCGGCCTTCGACTTGAAGACCAAGGGCGACCATCAAGCCGCCGCCTTGCTGTTTGAAGCCTTCCATGCCGCGCATCCCGCCGCCGCGCGCGCCGTCGAGGCGCGCCTCGAGGCCGGCAACTCGTGGATCAACATCGGCTTTCGCGCGCGTACCTGCGGCCGCTCCAATCCGGCGGCCAAGGGAAGCTTCGAACGCGCCAGCGCGCACCTCGAATGGGTCGAGCGCCAGTCCGACAAGGCGCTGGCGGCGCGCGCGCGCTACTTGCTCGGCAACACGCGCCTCTACGACAACGACCTGCTGGCCGCCACCCACGAGTACACGCTCGTGCTCGAACGGCACGGCGCGCAGGCGGAGTGGGCGCGACGCGCCTTGGAGAAGCGCGCCGAAGTCCGACGCCACGCGCTCGATCGCGATGGCGCCCTGCTCGACCTCGAGCTGTACCTCAAGCAATGGTCCGGCGTCGACAAGGACCGCGCGAACCATCTGTCGCGCGTGCGCGCGCAAACCACCGCGCTCGGCCAGCAGGCCAAGCCCTTCGCCTCGGCCGATTGGGTGCAGGGCGAGCCGCGGCCGCTCGAGAGCCTCCTGGGCGAGGTGGTGGCGCTGTACTTCTTCTCCACGCAATGCAGCTTCTGCGATGTCGAGCGCGACTGCGTGGCCGACTGGGCTGCGCGACTCGCGGGCAAGGTGCGCTTCGTGGGCGTGCTCGTGCCGCAACAGGACAAGCAGACCGGGGCGATCACCGAGCCGCTGGAGGTCGCGCGCGCCGAGACGCCCAAGAAGCGCTTCGACTTCCCGGTGGTGTACGACCACAAGCTGCGCATCGCGACCTCGTTCCTCGCCAGCAAGCCCGACCTGGTGCTGCTCGACCGCGAGGGGCGCGTGCGCTGGCACGACTCGCCCAAGAACCTCCAGCCCGCGACGATCGAACTCCTGCTCGCCGAATGACCGGCATGGGCGCCGGGACCGGCGCGCGGCTTGGCTGGGCCCGGGCCCTCAGCGCGCCATGCCTGGCTTGATGCGGACCTCGACCTCGCGCGCGAGGGTGTTGCGGTACGAACCGATGTCGGTCAGGAACGGGCGCTCGGTGCGCAGTTCCTCGGCCAGTTCCGCCTTGGCTTCCTCGAAGGAGACCTTGCGGCGCTCCAGCACATGGAAGGCCACCCACGCCGATCCGTAGGACAGCGCGGCTGTCGTGCCGCCCACCGGTTGGCCCAGCACCGCGTCCGCCAGCGCTTGCGGCACTGAATCGGCGCGGAAGCGACCGGGGCGGCGGCCGCCCGCTTCGCGCGTCGCGAGGTCCTCGCTCGCCTCGCGCGCGAGGTCGGCGAACGACTCCCCCGCCGTGGCACGCGCCAACAAGGCCGCCAGCTCGATCCTCGCCGCCTCGGAAGCACGCGCCAATTCGGCCTCGACCGCCTCGCGCGACGGCTCGCCGGCGGGCAGCGAACCCTTGATGCGTCGCACGATCCAGGCGACCTCGAAGCGCTCGCCCTCGTCTCCGTAGGCGGCGATGTAGCGTTCGCGGAGGGCGCGCTCGTCGACCACGCGCTCCCTGAGCATCAGCTTCTCGGCCAGGAGATCGATGCGCCAACGCTCGGCCAGCGAAGCGCGGAACGACTCCTCGGTGCGGTTGGCCCGGCGCAGGAAGGCCAGCCAACCTTCGCGTTGGCGCTTGAAGCCCTCGTCGATCATCGTCTCGATGTGCTCGTCGACGCGCGCGCGCACCTCGGCTTCGGTCACCGACACGCCCGCGGCCGCGGCCTTGCGCTCGACGGCCCAGTCCTCGACGAAGCGCGTCAAGGCCGTCTCGCCCTGCCAATACAGGAGGAAGCGCGCGTACTCCGCGCGGCCGACCGGCTCGCCATCGACCAGCATCACAGGCAAGTCGCCCCCGCCCTGTTCGCCCTTGGAAGGCGCCTGCCACATCTGCGGCAGCACCTCGACCTTCGTGTTGACGTGCAACGGCTCGAGGATGGCACCCACCTCGTCGGGTTCCGGCCCCTTCTCGGCCAGCATGGCGACGATGGCCGGCCGCGCCGCCTCCAGCTCCGTGGCCTGCACCGCGCGCACCTTGACCAGCCACCAACCGCCCTTGCCTTGCAGCGGTTGGGACAACTCGCCCACGGCGAGCTTGGCGAGTTCGTCGTGGAAGCCCTTGGGCCAACCTTCATCGCGGAAGGAACTGGGCACGCCGCGTCCATCGCGCGTGTCGGGATCTTCGCTGGTCTCGCGCGCGACCTTGCCGAAGTCCTCGCCGGCGGCGATGCGCGCGCGCGCGGCCAAGGCGCGGGCCTTGGACTTGGACCAAGCCTCTTCTTGGGCCTGCTTGCGCGCTTCGGTGTCGGACTGGGCCGAGGAGCGCACTTCGGCTAGGTAGAAGCTCATCGACAACTCGTAGCGGCGACCAAGCTTGCCGTGCAGCCGTTCCCACTCGCGCACGATCTTGTGCTCGGGGACCACGCGCCCGATCGAGGCCATCTTCCGCGCCAGGAGATGAGGACGCGCCTCGATCTCGCGTTGCCGTCTCGCTCCCGCCTCGGTGCGCCCCGTGCGCGCGAACTCCGCGCGCCACTCGTCGAGGTTGCCGAAGAACGCATGTTGGATGCGTTCGTCGAAGTCGCGCTGCACTTGCGCGGACAGCTCCTCCTGCGACAACTCGACGCCGACGGCGCGCGCGGCGCGCTCGACAGCGACCTGCTCGGCGCCATACACGCGCGCCAGGCGCTCGCCGTGCGTCAGCAGCAGCCAAGAGGCGTACGCATCGGGCGCGATGCACACACCATCGAGCTCGACCACCGCCTCTTCCGCCGCCGGTGCTTGCATGGCCAGGGAGTGGGTCGAAGCGATGGAGAGCAGCAGGGCGAGGATCATCGTTCGCATGGCGCGCACCTTGGTAGGGCCAGAGGGTGCCAGATCATTCGAAGCCAACCCATTCTCGTTTGCGATACCCATTTAAAATCGATGCCACTCTCTACGGCGAGCGCATAATCTCAACATTCAACTGACGCAAATGGCGAAAAAACATTGACTTACGAGTGCATACCACAATAGATGATGCTAGGCACTGCAAACATCTTGCATTTCAACAACCCATCCCTAGAATGCGTCCTCGTAACGAAGCGATCTGGCTCGGCGGGACTTCCCGCGTCGTCGGCTGACCCAGAGGCTTCTCCCCAGCGATGCGTGAGCCGATCATCCGCGGATCGCAAGCTTCTCCAAACACTGATCGAGCAACATGAAGAATAGCCTCCTCGCGACGCTGGTTCTCGCCGGCGTCTCCGGTTCCGCCTTCGCTGGCACCACCCAGCCGGGCAGCCTCCTCCTCTTCCCCCTCTTCGACAACGCCCGTGGCGACGAGACCTTCCTCACCGTCACGAACACGAACGCCACCGACTCGGTGACGATCGAGTACGTCTACATCGACGGCTACGACTGCCTCGAGTTCAACCGCACGCGCAACCTGACGCCGAACGACACGCTGACGGTTCGCACGAAGAGCGACAACCCCAACATGGTCACCGGCTACTGCTACGTGTTCGCCAAGAACGCCGCGGGCGCCGTGTCCTTCAACCACCTGATCGGCTCCGCCCTCATCAACGACGGCAGCACGGGCAGCGACTACGAAATCCAGCCGTACACCTTCGAAGCCGTCGGCGCCAAGGGCACCGCTACGGACGTCGACGGCAACGGCGTGCGTGACATGGACGGCGTCGAGTACGAAGCCGCTCCGGACGCGCTGCACATCCCGCGCTTCATCGGCCAGGGCGCTGCCACGACGGACCTCATCCTCATCAACCTGACGGGTGGCGCTTCCTTCACGGCCATCGTCGACTTCCTCGTCTACAACGACAACGAAGAAGTCTTCTCGGCCCAGAAGTCGGTCCAGTGCTGGGACAAGTACACCCTGACCCAAGTGTCGGGCCTGTTCAGCGACTCGTTCCTCGCCGGCACCAACAACGCCGCGGGCGAAAGCCTCGGCGGCGCCGAGACGGGCTGGTACTCGATGAAGGGCCGCCTGAGCTTCAGCTCGGCCGACTCGGAAGCGAACCCGGCCATCCTGGCCCTGCAGGTCGAGCGTCGCGGCTCGAGCTACGGCGCGGTCGCGGCCCTGCCGTACGGCACGGGCGCCCGCACCAACGGCGGCCTGATCTTCCACGGCCCGTTCATCCCCTGATCTGAACGCTGGTCGGGTCCTCGAGCCTCGCGGCCCGGGGGCCTCGAAAAAACCGGGCGGTCCGCGGAGCAATCCGCGGGCCGCCCGGCTCGCTTTCACCGCGGATCGCGTGGCGCGGACCATTCCGAACTTCGTCCTGTTTGCTTGACACTACGCACTTCGCCGCTGGCCTGCGGCCCCGCTCGGCTGCGCACAAGGCGGCGACGCTCCCCCTCCACGCGACGAATGTCGGCGCTTCCCGCCCTCGCGCATCTTGCGCCTCCGAACGGGAAGGCGGCGCGAGGCCTGCGGCCGCACTTCCGGACCACCACGACTCCCGGTCCGCGGCAGCCTCGCCCGGTCCGACTGAACGAACGATCGAGAGATGGCCACCATGAAGAAGTCCCTGCTCTGCGCGCTCCTCTGCGCCGCCACCAGCCTGCCCGCCCTGGCCGAGGGGCAACGCCCCGGCAGCCTGCTGGTCTTCCCCTTGGTCGACAACTCTCGCGGCGACGAGACTTGGTTGACCGTGACCAACCTCGCCAGCGGGGCTTCGACCAGCACCGTGGCGGTCGAGTTCATCTACGTGCGGGGCAACGACTGCCTCGAGTTCAACCGCACGCGCATCCTCACGCCCAAGGACACGATCACGGTCCGCACCAAGAACGACAACCCGCAGATGGCCGCCGGCTACTGCTACGCGTTCGCCAAGGACCCGGTCAGCGGCCTGCCGATCACCCACAACTTCCTGATCGGCCGCGAGGTCGTGCTGATCGGCATGACGATGCAGACGATCGAGATCCCCGCCATCCCCTTCGTGGGCCTCGGCACGCAGGGACAAGGCACGGATCGCAACGGCAATGGCCGGCGCGACTTCGACGGCCTCGAGTACGAGCCGGTGCCCGAAGAGCTGCATGTGCCGAGCTTCGTCGGGCAGACGCCGCAGGTGCCGCCGTTCATCTCGCGCAACGAACTGGTCTTGATCAACTTGACGGGCGGAGCGGCCTTCACCGCCGTGGTCGACTTCCGCATCTACAACGACAACGAAGAGGCCTTCTCGGCCCAGACGAGCTTCAGCTGCTGGACGCGTCGCCAGCTGCTGGACATCAGCGGGGTGTTCAGCCAGGGCTTCTTGTTCTTCACCAACCACAACCCGCTCGAGAGCTGGCCGCAGGCCGTCGGCGTCCCTTTGCCCGACCTCGAGACGGGCTGGTACACGATCGACGGCAACGTCGCCTTCAGCTCGGCCGACAGCGAACAGGATCCGGCGCTGCTCGCGGTCCAGATCGAGCGCAACTACTTCGGCTACAACGCGAGCCTGCCGTGGGCCACGGGCACCCAGACCAACGGGACCCTGCTGCTCTTGGGCAACCAGTACCCGTGAGGAGGCCGGTCCGCCCCGCGGCGGACCGCTTGAAGCATCGCGGGCGCGGCATCCGGCATCCCGGACGCCGCGCCCGCGGCGCATGTCGTCGTGTTCGTCGTGTTGGTGGCGCTCGGAGCTCCCCCCCCGTCAAGGCAGCCAGGAGACGGTGTAGGCATTCGTCAGGTTCGAACTGAAGCCGCCGCACGCGCCTGCGCCATCGAGGTACCAAGCTTGGTAGTGGCGCGTGCTGCCGGGCGGAACGAAGCCGCGCAACGACACGGACTGTTCGCCCGGCTCGGGCAGGCGGGCCACGCCGAAGCTCACGGTCTTCACGCCGAGGCGCACCACGTTGCCGCCCGCGCAGCGCAAGCCGTCGCCGAACGCGACCCCGGCTCCCGCCCCTAGCAAGGTGCTGCCTTGGATGAAGGTCACGTTGTTGCCCTCGGGCAGGCCGTTGATCCACAGCTGCAAGCTGTCGGATCCGAGGCTCGCGCCGCCGGAAGCGCGCAGGCGGCCCCCGACGAGGATGGAGCTGCGGCACCCCACTGGTTCGCCGCCACCGTTGCCGCAAGGACAAGCTGCCAGCGTGCCGAAGCAGGCCGCGACGCCCGGCGCGGGGCGGGCGACTTGGATGGCGCCTTTCATCTGGATGGTGAAGTGCGGCGCGCAGAAGTACTCGTAGCGATCGCCCACGCGCGGGTTCGCGGCGAGGAAGGCGTCGCTGAAGACGACCGAGTAGCTCTGCACTCCCGAGGTCAGCGACGAGTGGAAGGCCTCGTTGCCGTTGACGACCCCATCCACGCCCTCTGTCGCGGTGTGGGAGCCGCTGGTCCACACGAAGCGCACCGTGTCGCCTGGGTTGACCACGACTTCGCGCGGCGTGAAGAAGAAGCCCACCTGCTGGACCACGACTGTCTCCGCGAAAGCGGGAGCGGAGTGCAACAGGGCGAAGAGCAGGGCGAGGATCCTCATGGCGGTCCATGAATCCTCTCCCATGCGTGCGGATCGGGCAACCGAGAATCGGGAGCTTGGCGCGGAGCGTGCGCGGAAAGCGCAGGTCACGCGTCGCACGCCGTTGCCAAAGGCCTCCGAACGCCCGTTGGCGCACGTCCGCGCCGGACGCGCAGCCCGCCGTGACGCTCAGCCTGCGATGACTTCCAACCCGCGACGACTTCTAACCCGCCGTGGTCTCGGTCATCGCTTCACGGCTCTTGCTGGCGGCGTTCGAGCTCGTGCCCGTCTTGTGGCCCGGATCGATCCACGAGCGCGAGGTCTCGGCACGCTTGAAGAGCTTCTTCTCGATGCGGTTGTACACATCGAAGGCGCGCGCTTCCCACTTGCCGCTCGGGAAGCCACCTTGCAAGTCGCCACGTCGCAGGCGCTCCTTGGCGCGCTTCTCCCAGAAGCCGATCTTGCCGCGCGCCAGACCGTAGTCGAGCGTCACGTAGTGCTGGTACAGCTTGCGCTCGAGCGCCACCTCGGGCGGGATCTTGCCGGGCCAAGTCTCCTCGAGGTGGTACTCGCCGATCGAACCCCACTCCTTGAGCGTGGTCGGCGGCTGGTAGCCCATCGACACCGCCTGGTCCCACATGGCCGTGCCCGGGATCGGGCGATACGGCCAGACGGTCGGACGAGCGAGCGGCGCGGCCACGTGCAGGCGGCGGCACTGGTCGATCGTCTTCATCATCGAATCGCGCTCCTCGCCCGGGTAGCCGATGATGTAGGTCACCGAGGCGCAGATGCCGCGCTTGTCCATCTCGACCGCCGCGTCGATGTTGTCGTCGCCTTTGATCGGCTTGCCGATCTTCTTCATCATCTCGTCGGTGCCGGCTTCGGCGCCGATCTCGGCGATGTACATGCCCGACGCGGCCATGAGGTCCAGCGTCGAGGACTCGTACTTGAGGATCGAGTTGGTCTCGATGAACGCGTTCCACCAAAACTTGGCGCCGCGGTCGAGCAACCCTTGGGAGAACTCCTTCACGCGCTTTTGCATCACGCCGAAGTTGGCGTCGTGGAAGCGCACCACATCGAAGTTCCAGCGCTCCTTCAGCTCGCACAGATCGTCGAGCAGCCGGTCGGCCCCCATCGCCTTCCAGCGCCTGTCGGTGACGATGGGCGAACAACAGAACGTGCACGGCTCGGGGCAGCCGTAGCTCGAGAAGTACGTGATGCCGAAGTACGGCTTGCGCTCGCCCATGGCGGGCGGTGTCGGCATGCGCAGCACGTCCTTGTGCGAGCGCCCGCGCAGCTGGTGCGCACGGTACGGCTCGATGTCGATCAGGTGCCACGGCATGCGCTCGACGATCGCGTCCCAACCGGCGACGCCGCGCTTCTCCGTCTTGACCACCGCTCCGTCGCGCCACAACGCGAGACCGGGCACGCTCTCCAGCGGTTCGCCGCTGTCGAGCGCGCGCACCACCTCGTCGAAGGTCACTTCGCCTTGGCCGAGCACCACGCAGTCGTAGAGTCCGGTCGCAAGTTGCAGGTCGGGTCGCACCGAAGCGAACCAGCCGCCGATGACCGACTTGATGTGCGGGAACTTCGCCTTCACCTTTTGCGAGGCGAGCCACCCGTCGTAGACCATGTACCCCAGGATGCCCGTGGTCGCGTAGAGGAAAGCGCCCTCGCAAGCCTCGACCAGGCGCCGATGAGCCTCGTCCGCCGAGTGCAAGCTGCCATCGACGATGACGATCTCGTAGCCGTGCGCCAGAGGACGCGCCGAGATGGTCAGCATCTCCAGCGGCAGCATGTCCTTGCTGGACGGCAGGCCGAGCGACTCGTCCACCTGCTGCGGCTGGTACAGGACGATCTTCTTCTTGCGTCCGATCATCGTGGTCTGGAGCGGGTTGCGGCGACGCGCGCCAAAGAGGACGCGCGCCCCGATTCTACCCGCAAAGCTCCCGTCAGGGGCCGAGTCGGGGGCGGAGCCGGACCGTGATTTTCGGCTGGAAGGCCTTTCCAACCCAAGGTCCAGTCCAACCAACCGGGCCAGGACACCCTCTGACGCAGCACAGACGCGGCGGGAGAGCGCATCCCACGCCGGCCCGGCTCGCTCACGCGCCCCAGGCGGGCGCCCAATCCACCGACTTGTGCAAAGCCGCGATCAAGTTGCTCGCATCCGCCCGTCCCCGACCGGCGATGTCGAAGGCCGTGCCGTGGGCTGGCGACAGGCGCAGATACGGCAGGCCGCACAGGGCCGTCACGCCGCCGGCGGGATCGAGCAGCTTGAGCGGGATGAAGGCCTGGTCGTGCCACAACGCCACGACTCCATCCCATTCGCCGTGCGCAGCTTGGCGAAAGACGCTGTCGGGCGAGATCGGGCCATGCACATCGAGGCCTTCGGCGCGCGCCGCCGCGACGGCCGGTGCGAGGATCTCGTCGTCCTCCGAGCCAAGCAAGCCGTGTTCGCCGGCGTGCGGATTCCAACCGCACACCGCGAGGCGCGGCCGCTCGACTCCCAGCGCGCGCAGCGTCAAATCGAAGAGCCGCGCGCGATCGAGCACGCGCGCCGTGGTGACTTCGTCCAGCGCGCGCCGCAGCGGCATGTGTCGAGTGCAGAGGATGACGCGCAGCTTGCCCGCCACGGCCATCATCTCCACGCGCTCGACGCCGCACCACCGACCGAGCAGCTCCGTCTGGCCTTCGACGCGCTCGCCAGCGAGGTGCAGCGCCTCCTTGCTGACCGGAGCGGTGACCAGCGCGGCGACGCGTCGCAAGAGCGCCAACTCGTGCGCCGCGCGCAAGGCGGCGAGCGCTTCGAGGCCGGCTGCGCGTTGGACCTTTCCAACCTGCACTGGACCGTGATCGTCCGTCGCGAGCCAACCGTGCCCGCGCAACGAAGCCGGATCGTCGGTCGTCTGGATGTCGTCGGGTCGCAGGCGGGCGGGCCCCAACGCCACGAGGCGCGCGCGCCGCGCCAAGCCTTCGTCGCGCAACGCCAGCAGGGCGATCTCCGGGCCGATCCCCGCGGTGTCTCCGATGGTCAACGCGACCAGCGGCTTGGCTCCTTGAACTGCGTCGCTCACGCGTGCGCGGCGGCGCGCGCCGCCGCCTTGTCCTCGAGCGCCGCCGCGATGCCGCTCCAGAACTCGATGCGCGCGCGGATGGCGCACTCGGCTCCGATGCGCGCCTCCTCCCAACGCGCGGGATCGTCGCCGCAGATTTCCTCCAGCATGCGCGCCGCCATCGGGGCGTGGCGTTCGCCGTCGAGGTGGATGTGGCGCTCCAAGTAGTCGATGAAGATCGACAGCCGGCCGCCGTGTGCATCCGACAAGTCGTGCACGAAGCGCGTGAACATGTCGGGGATCACATCCTCGCGGCCAAGCGTGAAGGCCGCCGCGATGCGCGGCAGCGAACGCGACTCCACGATGCGCCAAGTCTCGCCGACGAAGCGCCGCGCGGCGGTGGGCGCCTGCACGCGCGCCAGGGCCGCGGGCACCAACTCCTTGGCCCGCAGTCGCTCGATGAAAGCCTCGATGACGGTGGTCGAGGCGCCGCACTGCGACATGGCCGCGAGATAGAGCTCGAAGTGGCTGATGTGGCCGACGCCACCGAAACCGTCGTCGGACTCTTCGCCGACGACGATCTCGTTGATCAGCCTGCGCGTGGTGGCGCCGCCCTTGGGGATCCACGGCAACTCGATGCAGGTGAGCTCGCGCTGCAGCGCCTTCAGGAGCGACATGAAGTCCCACACCGCCCAGATGTGCTGTTCCTGGAACGAGCGCACATCGTCCATGTCCGAGAGGCGCGCGTAGATGGGATGCGCGACGAGCTGCGCGCGCAGCGGCGCGAGCGAGCGGTTCAACTGGTCCAAGGAGCGGGGAGGCTGGCTCGGGGCGGGTTGGCTCATGGTTGTGCCGTGAGCTTAGCCTGCTGGCGCCATGCCACGCAGTCCGAGCACGGTACCTCCCGGCGATCGGACGGCGGAATCGCTCAGGATGCGTCGCCGCGCTGGCGTTCGAAGCCCGCACTTCGCGCGTCCGTGGCGCCAAGGGCCGCGCCGTCGAGCTCGACCAGGCACGCGACGAGGCGCGCCACGGCCTCGTACAGCTCGGGCGGCACTTCGTCGCCGATCTCCAGCACCGCCAGCAGGGAACAGAGCGCCGGATCGGAACGCACGGCCACGCCATGCTGGCGCGCCAAGTCGAGGATGGCCTCGGCCACGGCCCCCTCGCCGCGCGCCACGAGGCGCGGGGCTGCGTCCTCCTTCGCGTCGTAGGAGAGCGCGGCGGCCCGGGGTCGCGCGGGATGGCTCATGCGCGCACATCCAGCACGGCGCCTCTGGAGCCGCCCTCGGCCGCGCTCGCAGCACCTGTGTCCGAGGCTGATTCATGGGCCACTACGACGCGCGCCACCTTGCCGTCGAGCGCCAAGCGCGTGGCGAGCCACTCGACGCGAGCGGCGATTTGGCGCGCCGCCGCGGCATCCGCGCAGGCGAGTCGCACCTGCAGGCCCTCGGGCGTGCTGCGCAAGTCGGCTCGCAAGGCACCGAGGCGCTCGAAGCCGAGTTCCACCACGAGGCGTCGCGCCTCGCCTTCGGTGGCACGACGTGGTTCGCGTCGCCCGGAGCGCAATCGCAACCAACAGGGTGCGTCGCCACCGAGCACCAACCATGGTCCCGGCTCCGCGCCTTCGCGCCGTCGCGCGACCTCGACCAGCGCCTCGCCATCGAGCACGTCCAGGGCCTGCGCGACCAGCGCGCGCGACGCATCGTCCTCGAGTCCCTCCAACGCGGCGGCGAGCCGACTGGCTGGCGTCTCGGCGGCGAGGCGCGAGGCGATCCGCGCCAGATCGTCGCGGCCCGCGGGGTCGCCCAACAAGGCCAGCAAGGGACCGCCGCCGAGCTGCTTCAGCCGCGTTTCGTCGAGCGAAGCGCCCAACAGCGCGCGCACGAGTTCTCGCAAGCCGCCCATGATCTCCGCCGCGCGCGCGGCATCGGCCGGAGCGGAGAGCAAGCGCAGCACGCCCGCGCGCAGGCGCGTCGCGAGGGCGGCATCGTCGACGCGCAGGCCCTCAAGCAACGACTGAACCACCTCGCTCGCCAAGGCTTGCACCATGCGACCCTCCGCACGGCCCTCGACCGCCCGCGCCAACAAGGCCTCGGGACGCGACGCGAGCCGCTCGCCGGCTTGCGCAAGCCGCGCACCGTCCTCGCCTGCGCGCCACTCCAAGCTTTGCAAATGCTCGAGCAAGCCCTGCACGGCCGCGCGTGAAGCGGGCGGCAGCTGCTCCAAGCGCGCAGCGAGTCCGCGCGCCAGTTCCTGCAAGACCGCCGGGCCGGACTCCGCTCCGAGGCGCGCGGCCAGGAAGGCCTGTCGCAGCGTCGCGTCCGAGCGTGGCAGGCGCTGGACCAGGCGCAGGAGCGGCGCGCCTTCTCGCGTCCCGCCTTCGGCCTCGAGCAGCAGTCGCTCGCCCTCCTCGAGCTCGACCTGCGAGGCGGCGGCGACCTTGCGTCCCGCCAGTCCCAGCACCACCGAGCCACCGTCGAGGCGCTGCACGACCTCGGCGGCGACGAAGCGCGCTCGCGCCAGCACCGCGGCGAGGTCGTTCCTCTGCTGCGCGAGCGCCGGCAGATGCGGCAAGGAAGCCGAGACAGGATCCACGAATGGGTTGTCGGCCGCCGCGCGCGCCACTTGCGCGCCAAGCGCGAGAAAATCAGGCCCCTTGGCCAGTTCAGGCCGCTCGATGCATGCATTCCTTGCATGCACTCCTTGCGGCCCGGGAAAGGACTGCGCGCCGCCGTCCGAGCTCGGACGGCGGCGCGCAGGTGCACGACTCAGGTGCGCGTCATGGCGCGCTCAGCGCCGGCGTTCGAAGACGATCGTGTCCGCGTAGGCCTCGCGACGGAAGCGCACGCCCTCGATCGAACCGCGCAGCGACTCGACCTCGGGCAGGGCCGAGAAGCCGCCACCGGGCGCAGCGACGCCGACCACGAGACCGGCCCGCTGGAACACGAAGCGGTCGAGTCCAATACGCACATCGCCGACGAAGGTGACGCGCACGCGCTCGCCGTCGAGGATCTGCAGGCGAGCGCGCGAGGATCCGCGCAGCTGGCGCAGGGCGGTGGCGATGTCGGCGTAACGGCCCTCGAGCGCGAGTGCCGGACCATCGAAGCGCGCGTGACGCACGACCTCCAGCCGCACGCCGCTCGTGAGCGGCAGGGTGCCGATGGTCTCGTCGCCACCGCCAGCGGCAGTGTTGCCGGAGTTGCCGGTGTTGCCGGTACCCACGCCGGCTTGGGCGGAGGTCCCGCTCGCGGCGCCCCCCGCGCCGGCCCACGCAAGGGTGGCGCAAGCGAGGGCGACGACGAGGCCGCGCAGCGGCGCGAGCCAGCGTGTGTCGCGTGTGTCGCGTGTCGTGAAGGTCGTCATCGTGGAGTCTCCCTACCCGTATCAGGCGCCCCCGGGGGCGGCGAAGAGTTCGGGACAGGTGTGCAACAAGGCTTCAGGGAACCCTGTTTGGGCGTCGATGGCGGCGCGCAGCTTGGGCGAACGCGCCACGAGTTCGGCTACTTCGGCCACCCGCGCGGGATGGCGATCGAGCAGCACGCGGAAGTACTGCAGGGACCGCGCGCGGTTACCTGCGAGTGCGTGGACCATACCGATGTTGAACCGAGCGGCCCAGAAACGCTCGTCCGCATCGGCCAAGCCGCTGATCGTGATCCAGCGCCAGCAACGCACGGCGGCGCGCCAATCCTCTTCGCTCGAGTGCAGGCGGCCGAGCTGCATCATGGCGTGGCCGCGGTTCTCGGGCCGAATCGCCTCGTCGAAGATGCGCCGGTACTCTTCCGCCGCGACGAGACGCTTGCCCTCGTGCGCGTGCAGGTAGGCCAGCCACAGCGAAGCCTCCTCGTGCGACGCGTCGACGCCCAAGGCCTCCTCGAGCAACTTGCGTCCCTTCTCCAACGGCGATTCGATGCGTTCGAGGCGGCCGTTGAACATGGCGCGCGCCCTCGTCCAATCGAGCCGCGCCGTCGATTGGCGTTCGCCACGCAGCACGCCGTCGACGAAGCCTCGGCCTTGGCCCTGCGTGGCGGCGATGGGCAGCACGGCCTCGAAGATCTTCTCGCGCCACCCCGGATCGACGGCCGCCACGACGTAGGCCTTGCCGAGCTGGTAGAAGATCGTCGCCAGCGAGTGGACCAGGTCCACGGACTCGGCCGCGCGCGCGGCCTCGCGCGCCCAATCACCACCGACGAGCATCGACAAGCGCGCCTGGAGCCGAGCTTCGTCGTGGATGTCCTTGTGCAGCCGCATGTGCGCGCGCGTGTCGTCTACGAAGGCTCGGCACGACTCGCAGGCCTCCATGTGGCCGATGGCGCGCGCCGCAGCCTGGTCCTCGAGCTCGTCGTCGAGCAGGCAGGACAGATCGACCTGGAAGGCGGTGCAGGGACCGGCCGCGAGATCGTCGCGGCCATCGTCGTGGGCGTCGAAGGATGCCTGGTCGTTCATGGTCAGTCCCTCCCTTCTTGTTCGTCCGATGCGCGCGGATCCTCGAGCAGCTCGGCTTCGTCGTCCGCGCCCAGCAACAGCGCGCGTCCCGCCTGCGCGGGGCGTTGCGGTTGGAGGGCGGCGTCGAAGGCGCGGCGCATGGCGCGCTGGATCTTGCGACGGGCGCGGAACACCACCATCTTGAGGTTCTCGAGCTTGATGCCGAGCTCCTCGGCGGCTTGCCGGTAGCTGGCGTCCTCGACCTCGACCATCTGCAGCGCGCGGCGCTCGCGCTCGGACAAGAGCGCGTAGAACGCGAGGTACATCTGCAGGTAGGTCAGGTAGACACGCGCGCACTCGCTGTTGCTCTCGGTCTCGACCGCGCGCGCCAACGGCCCGGCGCCCTGCGTCTCCACCTCGCCGGCCAGATCCTCGATCGCCACCTCGCCGCGATGGCGACGCGAGACCGAGCGCAGGTGCTTGAGCACCGTGTTGCGCACGATCATCGCCGACCAGACGCGGAAGGCGTCGTCGCGGCTGGCGTCGAAGCGATGCGGATAGCGGTAGACGTTGAAGAACACCTCCTGCAAGACGTCGAGCGGATCGCTCTTGCAGCCGTAGCGGCGCAGGCGCGCGGCGACTTGCACCAGCAAGTGCTGGGCGTTGAGCTCGTAGAGCAGGCCAAAGGCCCCGCGTCCTCCATGCAGGCGGAAGCGCTCCATCAACGCGGTCGAGAGGGCATCGCGCAGCAACTCGCCGTCGCGCGCTTCGTCCGCGACGAGGCGCAGCAGCCCGGCCGAGGATTCCGTCCCCAGCTCTTCACGCAGGTCCCCGAGCCGCTCGACCAGGCGCGCGCGGTACGCGGCGCCCGGACTAGGCTGCGAGTGCATGGCGGAGGTGGCCTGCATGTGGTGCGCTGCTTGGTTGGTTGGAGGCCGAGGGCCAACTCGGGCGCCGCGCGGGCAGGCTTCCGGTCGGTTGGACCAGGCGCGAGCAAACGGGGCGGACGCGCAGGCCGTGCGTGCCGGGGCGAAGCAGGGGGGTGGTCGGGCGCGTCGAAGGCCCGGCACGGTGCACACCGGGTTGGCAGCCGGTGACACAGGGCAGGTCGCTACGAAGCTTCGAGAGGAGGAACCGCGGCGGGTGTGGGGAACCCGGCGGGTGGAAGCCCTCGTGGACGATTCTAGAGCCGGTGAGAAACGGGGTAACGCACACCCTTTGCTTCAATTTTATTCTCTTGAACATCAGCACCTAAACTACTTGCTGGAAATGACATGCACGCACGCCTCAGAGCCATGACACCAAGCTGGAGGCCAGCTAGGAGGCTCAAGTGCGTGACTCCGCGCGGCGGGTGATTCGCCAATTCGCCGTTCGCCTTCTTGTGCGCGCCCTTCCCGCGCAGGGGGCGCGCAGGTCAGGATTCCGCCCGTGGGACGCGAACAACTGGTGTTCGAGATCGCGGCGGAGCTGGGCTTCGACCTGTGCGGCATCGCGCCGCTGGCTCCCCCGCCGGACGCGCAACGCTTCCAGTCGTGGCTCGATCAAGGCCGGCACGGCTCGATGCGCTGGCTCGAGGTCGACGCCGAACGGATCCTCGATCCGCGCAAGATCCTGAAGCAGCCCGGCAGCATGGTCGTGCTCGGCCTCGCCCAGTCGCGACCGTCGGTCGAGCTCCAAGGCGGTGGACGAGTGGCGCGCTATGCGGCGGGACGCGACTACCACAACGTGCTGGCGCACAAGCTGCGCAAGTTCTCCAAGCGCCTGGAGCGCGCCGGGCTCGGCGGGATGCAGCGCCGGATCGTCGATGCGGGGCCGGTGCTGGAGCGTTCGCACGCGCGCGTCGCCGGCGTCGGGTTCAGCTCGAAGGCCGCCAACCTGCTGCACCCGCGCTTCGGCCCGTACTTCTTCCTGTCGGAGCTGCTCTTGTCGCACGAGCTCGAACCGACTGCGGCGCAAGCCGCTGGTTCATGCGGCACTTGCACCGCCTGCCTCGATGCTTGCCCGACCCATGCGATCGTCGCTCCCGGCGAAGTCGACGCGCGGCGCTGCATCAGCTACCTGACCATCGAGCACAAAGGCCCGGTGGATCCGGTGCTGCGCGACAAGATCGGCACATGGGCCTTCGGCTGCGATGTGTGCAGCGAGGTCTGCCCGTGGGCGGCCAAGGCACCGGATCTGTCGCACCGCTTCGGCCACCACCGCGCGGTGGCGGAGCTGGGACTCGTCGAGTGGCTCGAGGCCGGCGAGGCCTTCGGCGAGTTGTTCCACCCCTCGCCCACCGACCGCCCTGGACGCGAAGGCGTGGCGCGCAACGCCGCCATCGCCTTGTCCGGGGCGCCCAGCGAACGCGGTCGCGGCGCGTTGCTCAAGGCCCTGAGCTTCGACCCGAGCCAAGTCGTGCGTGAAGCGGCCGCCTGGTCGCTGGCCAAGGCGCACGCCAAGGACGACGGGGTGTCGGCGGCGCTCGAGCGCGCTGCGACAGCCGAAGCCGATCCGGCCGTCAAAGCGGCCATCTTGGAGTGGCGCGGCCGCTCTACCTGATGCCTCGAGTCAGGCCGGGCGTGGCGACAGCACCACAGTCGCCTCCACAACTGTGGCGGGCCTTCGACACGCGGCCCGGCTCCAGCCGCACCAAGCCGCCATAAGACTCTGTCAAAAATAAACTTGCGGCAAGGACACCAGCCGCGGCTCGACGCGGCCACAGTGCAGCCAGCATCGAAACCGGCCTGCTCAGGGCGGCGACCGCGCAGCGCACTGTGGTGTAGGCCCCACAGTCAGCGCAGGTGGGCCAATGGCTAGGCCAGCCCCGGCGCATCATTGCAAGTTCCTATGACTGCGGAAGTTGCGCCCGAGCTGCACGCGCGGCGAGTCACTTGGCCATCGGCGTGCTGAAGGAGGTGGGCAAGCACCCACGCAGGACACCGCACGATGAACCTCAACCGCGACTACTACAGCGACCAGAAATACTGCAGCCACTGCCAGAAGTACGTCTCGTACCTCATGTCGCTCGATCGCAGCTACTGCATCGAGTGCGGAGAACGCGTGCGTCTCTTCTCGGGCGATGACTGGTCGGAGTTCAACGACACGATCACCCGCCAGAAGCCCAAGGGCGGACGCCCACGCAAGAGCGGCAAGGAATCGGCCTGACCCACGCCTGCGCGCGAGTTGGCGCGACCGCGAGGTCGTGCCGAGCACGTGCAGGAAGACTGTACACCCGCACCGCCAACTCGCGGCGACAGCGGGACGAACGGCACCGCGACTCTCTCTCACTCGACTCCCGCGACTCTCTCTCTGACTCTCTGTCTCTCTGTCCCCTCTCTGTCCTCCTCTCTGTCTCGCATGACGCAGCCCGCCCACAAGCGGGCTGCGTCGTGTCGCCCGCACTCAGCGGACCGCCCTGCAACGGTCTTTGTCGCAATGGTCTTTGCTGCCACGGTCCTTGCTGCAACGGCCTCAGCGCCCGCGCTCGAGGCGACGCCAACGTTCGCCGGCGGCGAGGCGCCGTGCTTGATCGCCACGCTCGGACCACAGCGCCTCCAAGCGCTTCCATGCCGCCGCATCCGTGCCCGCGAGCTCCTCGACGCGCGCGGCCACCTGTCCGGCGAAAGCACTCGACGGCGCGATCAAGTCGAGCGCCTGCAAGTGCGCCGGCAGGTCGTCGCCCCGGAGCGCCAACCAACGACGCAGCGCCTGTTCGGCGCGCCGCGCGTCCCCCAGCGCATGGTGGACCAGGGCTCGCTGACGCGGTAGTTCGGGATCCCCGGGCGCGTACTCCTCGTCGGACTCGAGTTGGCGCAAGCGCGCCGCGGCGTTCGACAACTGCTCGAAGCGCGCCCGCTCGAGCTTGGCGGCCTCGAGATCGCCTTGCTCCTGCAGCACCTGCGCCAAGACGAAGCGTGGCGCCGAATCGAAGGCGTCGAGCTCGACAGCCTTGCGCGCCGCGACCAGCGCGCGCGCAAGGTCCTCGTCGTCGTGGGCCAAGCGAGCGAGCCAGGTCCAAGCCTCGACATGCGTTGGCTTCGCCGCGACGACCTCCTCGAGCAAGGCGCGCGCGCGCACGGTCTCGCCGAGCCGCGCCAAGGACAACGCCAGTCCACGCCGCGCCTCCACGTCGCGCGGCGCCGCGCGCAAGACGGCCTCGTAGTGTTCGCGCGCCTCGCCGTGGCGACCAAGCGTGTACAACGCATGGCCCAGCACGCGCGTCTCGCCCACGCGATCCGGACACTCCTCGAGGTAGCGGCGAGCGCACGCCACGGCGTCGGTGTGGCGCTGCAGGCGAAAGTGGAGCACGGCGCATTGGTGCAACGCGGGCGGCCAGCCAGGTGTTTCGTCGAGCAACGCGTACAACTCGACCAAGGCCGCGATCGGCGCGCGACGCTCCAACGCGGCGAGCGCCGAGCGGTAGCGCGGCGGCAGATCCTCGGGGCGCAACGCCTTGGGATCGAAGCGCGTCCATCGCCCCGCGCTGGAGCGCGGCAATGTAGCGGGGTCGCGCGCCAACGCGGCTCGTTCCGCGTCGGACAAGTCGCCGCGCACGGGTGAACTTCCGGCCCGCGAAAGGTCCGAGTTGGTGGGGCTCGACGCGCTCGAAGCGTCCTGCACTTGCACGAGGACGGCCAAGGCCAACCAAGGAAGCAGGCTCACTTGCCCGCCCCTTCCTCGGGCGACGCAGGCTCCACCACGACCAGCAACTGATCGACGGTCGGCGTCGCGACGACGACCGATCGACCCGAGAGGAAGCGCACTTCGACGCTCGCCACCGCGGCGCAAGCTCCCAAGCCAAAGTGCGCCTCGGCTGGCACGGCGGCCTGGTAGCCGCCGCTGGTTCGAATCTCGGCGGCGCGCCGGTTGCCGCAGGCGTCCACGATCACCCGCGCGCCCAAGGCATCGACCTTGCCGCCGGGGAGCTTGGCGCGCACACGCAGATGGTGGCGGTCGGAGTCGCGCACGGCGCGATTCAAGAGCACGTCGACCGGCCCGTCGAGCCGCGTGGCGACGAGGTCGAGGTCGCCGTCGCCATCCAGATCCCCAGCGGCGGCGGCGCGCGAAACACGCGTGCCCGCCACGAGCGGCGCCTCCACGAAGCGCAGCTTCCCATCGTTCAGGAGGAGCTGCGCACGTTGGGCATAGCTCGTGTCCGTCCCGGGCAGGTCGGCCTGCGGGTAGACATGCCCGTTGAACACGGCGAGATCGAGATCGCCATCGAGATCGAAGTCCTGCATGGAAGCTCCCCAACCAAGCAGCGGGATGCTGGGTCCGCTGATGCCGGCCGCCATGCCTCGTTCGCGATAGCCGCCGCTCTTGGTCGAACAGTACAACGGCGTCGCTTCGCCGCTGAACACCGTCACATAGAGGTCGTCGCGCAGATCGCCGTTGAGATCGCCCGCGGCGATGCCCATCGCGGCCATCTCGCGGCCGTTGGAGTCGTGCGACACACCACGCGCGAAAGCCACCTCGCGAAAGACGCCGGCGCCGTCGTTCTCCCAAAGGAAGTTGGGCATCGAGTCGTTGGCCACGAACAGGTCCGTGTCGCCATCCGCGTCGTAGTCGAGGGCCATCACGCCCAGTCCATAGCTCGGCGTCTGCGTCCCGATGCCCGACTCCTTGGTGGCGTCGACGAAGGTCCCGTCTCCACGCCCCTTGTAGAAGCGGTCGGCCTGCGGCGCGAGGCCCTCGGGACCGCACATGACGGCATGGCCCTTCCAACGGCAGGCGCCGCTGGCGCGCGACTTGACGAACTGGGTGGAGAACTCGAGGTAGCGCGCGACATACAAGTCGAGCGCGCCGTCGGCGTCGGCGTCGAACAGCGCGGCGCTGGTCGACCAATCGCCCGGCTCGCCGAGGCGCGCCGACTCGCGCCAGCCCTCTGCGCCGTTCAAGAGCACGCGCACCTGCCCTTGGTCGGTCAGCACGAGGTCGAGCCGCCCATCGCCGTCGATGTCGCCGGTCCCACCGCCCGAACCGAGTCTCAAGGCAGGCAAGGCCCAGCGTTCGCCGCCGCTCGCGAAAGTCCCGTCGCCCTTCCCGAGGAACAAGCGCGCGGGACGGGCGGGCTTGCCGGACTCGGCGGCCTCGGCGGTGGAGCCGTCGACCAGGACGAGGTCGAGCACGCCATCACCGTCGAAGTCGCCGAGCAGCACGCCGCCGCCATTGACCTCGGCGATCCAATCCTTGCGCGCACCTCCGTAGGCCGACTCCACTCCCGGCAACGCGCGCTCGGAGATGTCCTCGAACAGGGTGGGCGGCGCCGACTGCGGCACTTGGAGCAGGAGGAGCGAAGCAAGCATGCGCACGCTCGAGTCTAGGCCGCGGCGGCGACGCGCGCCACGCGTCGCACGCGTGCTTTGCAGGATGGGGCCACCGGCGGAGCCCCCCCGGGGGGGGGCGGTCGGCGAGCGGCCTCGAGGCGCAGGACGGCGCGCGGGGCGACGAACTTGCAAGGTACGCTGACGGAGGCCGGGACTCGTCGGGATCGCCGACCAGGCCCGGCTGTCAACTTCACCTGACAACCGCCGCGTGGCGGCGCGCGCCCTTCACGGAGTCCAGACCACCGACAGGCCGTTGGTCAGGTTGAAGGTCTCCGCCGCGCAGAACGCCGCGGCGTTCCTGTACCAAGCCTGGTAGGTGCGCGTGCCGGGCGCGGTGACATAGAAGCTGATCGGCAGATCCACCAGATCTGGGTAGCTCGAAGCACCCGACACGTTGACCTTGGCGCCCAGGCGCACCACCGACCCCGCGGCGCAACGCAAGCCATCGCCGAAGCTCGAACCAAGGCCCCCGTTTTGCTGGGTGGTGCCTTGGAAGTACAGCGCCGTGCTGTTCGCCATGGCGGTGCCACGCAACCTGAAGTCGTCGTTCACGAGGTTCGCGGTGCCCGTGCCGCGCAAGGTGCCGGCCGTGCCCAGCGAGTTCAGGCAACCGGCGTTGGAGCCCGCGGGGGATGCATTGCCGCACGGGCAAGCCGAGCCAGATCCATCGCCGAAGCAGAACGGCGTGCCCGAAGCGATGACCAGATCGCCAGTCGCCACCACCGCGTAGCCGCAGGGACCTTGCGGCACGGATGCGCCCACCACACGAACGGTCCATGTGCCGGGCAGCGGAGCGTTGAAGGTGGCGCGCTCGACATTGTTGATCGCGTCGGCTGTGCCGCCGGAGATGGTGGCGCCCGAGGCGTACACATTCCCGCGGTGGAGCGTGCCGTTGGGAGAAACCACCTCGAGGTTGAGGTTGTTGACCGCTGCGTTGGTGGCGTTGACCGCGCCGGCGAAGTCGGTGAAGGCCATGGTGATCTCGAGCGGCTGCGTCGAGGTGGCGACGTCGATCGTGTAGGTGCGCGTGGCTCCTGTGGTCACCCCCGCGGCGCGGCGCACATCGACCAGCCACATGCGGCCTGGATCCCCCGGCAAGCGCAACGACTCGTCGAGCACGATGCGCCCCCAACCTTCGGTGTTGTTCGGCACCGTGGCGGAGACGCCGGTCATGTCCTGGCACGTGTTGAGCAAGGTGGCCTTGACGAGCGCCGCCGTGGGCGTGAATGCGTCGCCCGCGTTGGCCGAGCCGGAGGGGTGGTACCCCTCGAGGTAGTACTGGCGCACGAGAGCCGCGGCCGCCGTGGCGGCCGGACAGGCCATGCTCGTGCCCGACAGCGAGCTGGTCCCGCACGAGGCGGTCGAGGCGGACACGATGTTCGTGCCTGGCGCGAACAAGTCCGGCTTGCGCCGCCCGTCGGAAGTCGGCCCGACGCCCCCACCGCCCTTGCTCATGTAGGAAGCGCCGTTCAGCGCGTTGCCCACGGCCAGCAAGTTCTTGGCGTTCTCGGGGTTCTTGAGCGTGGACAAGTTCGTCTCGGCGAACAGCACGAGGTTCTCCTCGTTGGCCCACATGAAGGCGTCGATCGCGTTGCAATGCGAGTTGTACGCGGTCGTGCTGTCGTTGCCCCACGAGTTGGTGTGCAAGCGCGCGCCGTTGTTGCGGTGCGTCGTCGCGAGCGAACTCCAAGCCGCGGCCGAGTAGTTGCTGCTGTGGGCCAGTCTCGAGAGATAGGCGAGGCCGCGGTTGGCGGTCGAGCCGTTGACCGGCTGCGCGTCGCCCGCCACCGTGCCGGCGGTGTGGGTGCCATGCAGGTCGGCCGCGCCCGACCCGGAGGTGTAGACGATCTTCCTGTGGCTCGGTCCGATGGGATTGGCCGGATCGGAGAAGTAGCACGAACCGGACGCCAAGGGGCCATCCATGTGGCCGATGATCTGTCCATCCCCGCGCAATCCGGCGTCCCATAGGCGACGGCTGTTGGTCGAAGCCGTCTGCACGGACCAAGTCATGGTCGTGTTGCGCGTGGTGACGAGGCTCTCGGGCTCGACCCATTGCACGTCGGCGAGGCGCGCGAGATCCCGCGCGAGACCCGCGCGTGCTGGGACCAGCAGCAGCCAGCGGCCGACCTGCTCGTGCACTTCGGCCACCTCGACGCCCAGGGACTCGACTTGGGAGCGCAAGGCTGCGGCGGAGACGCCAGCGAAGCCAAGCACCGCGAGGCGGGCGGGCGCGGTGCCGGCGAGGAGCGCGGGTTCGATGCGCCAAGCGGGGTGGAGCGGCGCCGACCACGCCACCAGGCCCGCGGCGGCGCCAGCGTCGACCATGGTGGAAGTGCCGCGCACGATCCAAGCCCGGCTGGGGATGTAGTCCATCAGCTCGAGGCCGAGTGCACGCAATCCTTGCTTGTTCACTTCGTCGACCTCGGAGTCGAGTTGCACCAGGAAATAGCTCGAATCGGCGCGTTCGACGCGCAACTCCTCGGGAAGGGCCGGGCCGGCGCCGCGAGTGTCGAAGCCCCCCAAGCGCAGCGAGAGCCAGCGCGGAGCTTGGGCCAAGGCGTTGGCTTCATCGAAGGATGGAGTCCGCGAGGGTTCGAGCTGCACCTGTCGCGCTGCCGCGGGAGCCACGCAGATCCAAGCGATTCCGAGGACCAGCGAAAAAGTGCCGAGAGGAGATCGAGATGTTGTGCGGATTGGCTGCATGACTTGTGGACCTGTGTGGCGCTTGGCGCGGGAGACGCTACGCCAGCCGCTGGACGGAGGCTCGTCGGCCCGGGATCCTTGCCGACGAGGATTCGAGCAAGCCGTGCGGCCGCTGCTTGGAGGCGAGCAGTCCCTCCAAGCGACACCAAGGGCCGAGCCCGGACTTCCAAGCGAGTTCGAACTCGTGCACACCGCGTTGTCCACGAGCGCGCCGGCCGGCCGTGGCGGCTCGATCCCCGCTCAGGGGGCCCACGCCACCGACAAGCCGTTGGTCAGGTTGAAGGTCTCCGCCGCGCAGAACGCCGCGGCGTTGCGATACCAGACCTGGTAGGTGCGCGTGCCGCCGACCGGCACCGCGCCGCGCACCGAGATCGACGGATCGCCGGCGCCGGGGAAGGTCGACTGTCCAGCGGCGTTGACCTTGGTGCCGAGGCGAATGACCGACCCGGCGGCGCAGCGCAAACCGTCGCCGAAGACGGTGCCCAGGCTCGCGCCGGCCTGCGTAGTGCCTTGGAAGTACAGCGCGGAACTGTTCGCCATGGCGGAGCCGCGCAACTGCAAGCTGTCGGCCGCGATGCTGGCCACGCCGAAGCCGCGCAGCGCTCCAGCCGTGCCAAGCGAGTTGAGGCAACCAGCCGCGGCTCCCGCCGGCGACGCGTTGCCGCACGGACAAGCGGCGCCGGAACCATCGCCGAAGCAGTACGGCGTGCCGGTATCGGTCGCGGGCAAGACGAGCGTGGGCAAGGCGACCATGGTCGTGTTGCCGCTCCAATCGACGAAGCGCAGCTGCCGCGCGATGCCGGTGCCGGCACCCGCGCCGGGCGCCGTGGTGGCGAAGCGATACTGCTGGCCACCTTGATGCAGGCCTTGCGCGCTGGTCCACGCCCCGGGGGCGACCGTGAAGTTGGCCGAGCCGCCCTGGCTGGTCGTCACGGCATACGAGCCCGGCACGACGCACCCGACCACCAAGGTCGCGCTCGGCGCGACATTGCCCGACCATGGACGCGGACCAGCGACCTGCACGCTGGCGCTCGTGGGCCCTTCGTTGCGCAACGCGAGCAGCGTGCCCGCCGGGACGCTCGCGGGCAGCGGCAAGACCGCGCCGTTGAAGCCCACCGCCACCTCGTTGGCGATGGCCGACACGGGAATCGACTCGATCCAGCCGCGCACGTGGTTCACGCCGTCGTCCAGCACTTGGTCGCGGATCTTCGCCTTGGCGATCCAGGGCCCGCTGCCACCGGCCGCGGAATCGGCCTGCACGGCCACCACCACCGGCGCGCGAGCGTCGATGGCGCCCGTGTTGCGGTAGAACTTGTTGGTGTACACGCCCGACTCGCCCTGCACGGTGATGATGTCGTGGCGTCCGTCGTTGTTCAGGTCGGCGATGGCCACATCGAGCGTCGAGTCGGCTTGAGCTTGGATCACGCCCGCGAGCGTCATCGTGCCCGCGCCGTTGTTGGCGTAGATCTTCTCGCTCGAGCCCAGCGAACCGACCACCACGTCGTAGTCGCCATCCATGTCGTGGTCGAACAAGGCGATCTCGTTGTCGTCGTCGGCGCCGTAGGTCTGCTGCTGGGTGTAGTTGAAGGTGCCCGCGGCCAGGTTGCTCCGCAGCGTGCCTTCCACGAAGCCCGACAGCGACACGAAGACGAGATCGAGGTCCGCGTCGCCATCGAGGTCTCCCAAGTCGACCTCGTAGGTGTTGCCGGAGGCGCTGGCGATCAGGTTCGAGCGGTCGGTGAAGGCGCCCGTGCCGTCGTTCGTCATCAAGTAGTGCGCGCTGCCGGCGGTGGTGCCCTTGTTGGACCCCAGGAAGTCGATGTCCCAATCGCCGTCGAGATCGGCGAGCTGCACGTCCATCTGCCCGCGCTTCAAGGGCACCGTGGCCGCGAAGGCCGCGTCCTCGACGAAGAAGCCCGCGCCATCGTTGCGGTAGAGCCGCGGCCGGCGCGTGGTGGCGGCCGAGGTGTTGTACGCGTCGTTGATCATGACATCGAGGTCGCCGTCGTCGTCGATGTCGCCGAAGGCGGCGCCGCCCGAGTTGAGCAGAGTGGTGAAGCCGCGCGCCGCGCCTTCGAAGTCGAAGAAGCCCGGCTGCGCCGCGCCGCGGTTCATGTAGAGGAAGGGCAGCTGCGTCGAGAAGGCGTTGGCGAACAAGGCGTCGGTCCAGCCATCGCCGTCGAGGTCGCCGGTCGTCACGCCCTTGGCGTTCGAGGTGTGCGTGCCGAGGCGCGCGATCGACTCGTCGACGATGGTCCAGCTCTGGCCTTGGGAATGCTGGTTGATCCACAGGCGGTTTTGGCGCTGGGTGCCCGCGGAGGCGAAACCGTCGCCGTCGGCCACGAAGATGTCGAGGTCGCCGTCCTGGTCGACGTCGGCGCACTCGACCCCTTCGCTCCAGAAGGCCGTGCCCGGGAAGGCGGTGACTTGCTGGAACTGCTGGGCACCCGCGGACGCGGAGAGGAGGACCGGCAGGGCAAGGGCGGTGAGGGGCTGCTTCATGGGGATCCGTCGGGGAGGACTGCGGCCGTGCGGGTTGGCTGCGATGCGGCCCGGCCAAAGTGTGGCCCAAGCTACCCCTGCAGGCGGCGCGGCGGTGACTCGAGGACGCGAAAAAGGCCGATTTGCTCCCTGCAATCGCCGCGGGATGTGGTGCGCATCCGCTGCGGACCCGTCCAGCCCGCGTCCAGGCAGCGCATGGGATAGAGTGGACCGGCGTGCGCAACCGCCTGCAGGAAGCCCGTTTGATGCTGCTCGTGTCGCCGGAACTGGCGCCGGGCGGGGATTTGCTCGAACGCGTGGCCGCCGCCCTGCCCCATGTGGATGTGTTGCAGGCGCGGCCCAAGGACCCGCGCACCCAACCCTCTCCCAAGGCTCCTTGCCCGGCCCGCGCGACCTTCGACTTGGCGCGCGAGCTGCTGCGGTTGGTGCGCCAGCGGCGCTCCGAGGCCCTGGTCCTGGTCGACGATCGGGTGGACGTGGCGCGGGCGCTCTTCGACGAGGGCTTGGCGGGGGTGCACTTGGGCGCCGACGATTGCCCGGTGGAAGTGGCGCGCGCGCACCTTGGCGACGAGGCGCTGGTGGGCTTGTCGACCCACTCCTTCGAAGATGTGCTCGCGGCCCAGGACCACCCCGTGGACTACCTCGGCTTCGGGCCCGTGCACGCCACGGCCACCAAGGGCTACGCGCGCGGACTCGGCGCCACCGCCGCGTGGCTGGCGTGCGAGGCGAGCCCCTTGCCGATCTTCCCCATCGGCGGCATCGACGCGCACAACGCCGTCGAGCTCGCCCGCTGCGGCCGCGCGTGCGTGGGCTCGGCGATCCTGGCCGCCGACGATCCCGCCGCCGCCGCGCGCGCCATCCGCGCCGCGCTCGAGGCGGGCGATTGAACGGACGCGCCTTCCGTCAAGTATATTTGACGGCCACCCGGGGCGTCACAAGACGAGCATGGCGTCGCCGTAGCTGTAGAAGCGATAGCCGGCGCGCGCGCATTCCTCGTAGGCCGCCAGCACGCGCTCGCGACCGGCGAAGGCCGCGACGAGCACGAGCAAGGTGCTGCGCGGCAGGTGGAAGTTCGTGAACAGCGCGTCGCAGGCCGCGAAGCGCGAGCCTGGACGCAGGAAGATGCTGGTGGCGCCTGCTCCCGCGGCGAGCGTCCCGTCGGGCCGAGCGCAGGACTCGAGCACGCGAGCGCTGGTCGTGCCGAGCGCCACCACGCGCCCGCCGCGCGACTTGGCGCGGCCCATGGCGGCGACGCAGTCCTCGCCGAGCACGTAGTCCTCGGCATGCATGCGGTGGTCGTCGAGTCGTTCGCATTCGACGGGAGCGAAGGTGCCGATCCCAACGTGCAAGGTCAGGCTGGCGCGCTCGACGCCCGCGGCGGACAGCTCCTCCAAGAGACGCGGCGTGAAGTGCAGGCCCGCGGTCGGAGCGGCGATGGCGCCGCGCTCCTTGGCGAAGATCGTCTGGTAGCTTGCGCGGTCGGCGGCGGGATCGCGCTCCGCGCCGCGGCTCTTCAAGATGTAGGGAGGCAAGGGCATGCGGCCATGCCGCTCGAGCGACTGTTCGAGGTCGCCATCGCAGGCGAGCTCGACCAAGGTCTCGCGCCCAAGTCGTCCCAGCACCTTGGCTCGCAAGGCCCCCCCTTCGAGCTCGAGGACTTCACCTTGGTGCAATTTCGCGGCTGGCTTGGCCAACGCCCGCCACGCGGCGGGTGTAGGCCCCTTGTCGACGAGCAGCAGCTCGACCTTGCCGCCGCTGGCGCGTTGCCCCACGAGGCGCGCAGGACGCACGCGCGTGTCGTTCGCCACCAACAGGTCGCCCGCGACGAGGAAGCGCGGCAAGTCGCGCACGCTGGCGTGGACCAGCGTCGACGCGCTGCGATCGAGCACGCACAAGCGCGCCGAGTCGCGCGGCTCGACCGGCTGGCGCGCGATCTGCTCCTCGGGCAGGTGGTAGTCGAAGTCTGCGAAGCGCACGCCTAGAGGATGCGCGTCCGGGGCCCCGCGGTCGAGTGCGGCGCCCACCCATGCCTCGCGCGATGCGATGGACGAGCCCGCGGACCACGCATCCAAGGCCGTTCTACGCAGTGAAAGGAAGGGGTAATACTCCCTTGTGCCCACTGAGAAACGAGCCCGATCAGCCGTAAATACTGGTGTGCGATCGATGAGCTCGCACCAAGCCGCGCGCCGCACCCGGGGGGGCTGCGGCGCGCGGTCGGACCCGGCCGACGCGATCTGGGAGAGGACTCGCGTCGGCCGGGGCACCGCTTGCTGCAAGGCCGCGACGAGCAGCGCCTCGACTTTGGCCAGAAGCAGCTTCAAGGCCGATACTCGATCTGGGCGCGTGGGCGCCGCCTCGCCCTTGGCACGGCGGTGGCAGAGCGCAACAACCAGAAACCACGCACAAGCCTCGCGCGCCATGCGCGTGGACCGCACACATCCCGCCGATCGTGGCCGCCATCTGGGTCGAACTCGCACCGCGACGCCGATCCCATGGCGACGAGAGGTTGGATAGGGAGTGCAGACATCCGGCCGCCGGGCTTGCTCGGCGGCCGGATGCATCGTCCAGGCATCGGTCTCCCTGCTTGCTGAGTCTCCCTGCCAGCCGTCTTCGGCGCGCACCGCGCCGTGTCGGGCAACGATTCCAACCAGCCCCAATGTCCCCCCCCGGCGGCGACACACTTCGGCACGCCTAGTCTTCGACCCGCCTTGCTGCCAGACGGGCCGTTCCGAGCCAGGTTCCGATCTTGACGAGTTCCCGCCCTGGACCTGCGCGCTCAGCTCTGCGCCCGCAACCACCTGGAGCGGCGAGTCCATCCGCGTGGCATCACATCTCGGCCTCGTCCTGCTGACCCGAGGCGGACTTCGAATCCGGCGCGACTGCTCCTTCCGGCGCCTGCCACGCGGCGCGCGGCTCGACCTCGTCGGAGATCCCGAGGTCGGCCATGCGCGCCACCAAGGTGTCGGGATCCCAGCCCAGCCACAGGGCGGCGCGCGTCTTGTTCGTGCGACCTGATTGCATGCGCGTGCTCCACAGCGCGTCGCGGATGTCCTCGACGCGCGGATGGCGCGAAGCAATCCGCGGGGCGAGCTTCCAGCCATGCTCGCGTGCGACGCGCTCCAAGTCGGCCGCCGTCACGACGCCACCACGCTCGTGCACCACGAGCCGCTGCGCCACGGCTTCGAGGTCGCGCAGGTTGCCGGGGTGGTCTTGGCGGAACAAGACCGCCAGCGCCTCCTCGGCCACCTCGGGCGCATGGCAGTCCTCCTCCTCGGCGAAGCGCGCCAGCATCGCGGTGAACAGCACGGGGATGTCCGCGCGGCGGCGCCGCAGAGGCGGGACGACCAGTTCATAGCGCGCGAGGCGCGCAGCGAGGTCGGGGCGCAAGCGCCCGTCGGCGGCCAGCCGAGCCAAGCCCTCGAGGCAACAGACGACGATGCGCGCGCCGGAGACGCGCAAGGGTCGCTCGTCCTCCAAGTGTTGGCCATCGAGCACCTGCAAGAAGCGCCGCTGCTCCGCGTCCCCCATCGACTCGAGCTGGTCGACGACCAACGTCCCGCCTTGCGCTGCGCGCAACAGCCTCGGCCAATCCAATGGACCGCCGCCGGCAGGCTGCACGACGAACGGACCGCGCGCCGAGCCGCCTTCGAAGTGGGTCCACCTAGCCACGACCGACTTGCCGCTGCCGTGCTCGCCGGAGATAGCCAGCACGCAGCGCGAGCGCGCCACTTCGGCGAGTCGCGTGGCGAAGGACAACAAGTCGGCGCGTCGCGCGTCGAAACCCGGCGCCCAACCCTGCCGGCGGCGGTGGTCGTCCCGGAAAGCCGCCAATCGCAAGCCGACGACGCGTCCCGCCAAGCGATGCTGGAGGGCATGTCCGTCGAAATCACGGAAGTCGCGCACATGCTGCGACTCGATGGCGATCGCCCCCACCACGCGCCCACCGAGGTCGAGCGGCAGCACGACTCCGGACTTGGCGGATGGCGACAAGGCTGCTTGCGCATCGGGCGTCTCGAAGCCCGCGCAAGTACGCCATGCCAAGGCGCGCGCCAAGGCCTTGCCGCCAGGAGCAGCGCAAGTCTCGGCCTCCGCGCGCGCGGGCAAGGCCTCGAGCCCGAAGGCGTCCAAGGCACCACCGCGATGAACCTCGATCGGCGCTCCATCCTCGACGATGAAGGCGCGCCACGCGCGACGAGTCCACTTCAGCCCCAGCGACTCGATGCACTGCTCGAACTCGACGCGCAGGTGCTCGCGCGTCGACGCTGCCGCGTGCACATGGCGTGCATCGAGTGCTGCCGTCGCAACGGGGGAACGGCCAATCGAAGCGCTGCGCACCTGCTTGAGCGAAGCACGCAGGAGCTCCAGAGCGCGCACGGTCAGGTTGCGCCGCACGCCCTCGGGCGGCACCAGGTGGTGCTCCCACTCCAGGTGCAACCAGCCCAACGGCTCCCCGGCTTCGTCGACGATGGGCTCGAGCGCCACGGCCGTGGAGGCGCGGCCGATGGCCCCCCGGATGGGGACCATGCGCTCTCGATGCGAGTCGCCGACGAGGGCCTTGCCAGGTGGAATCTGCGCATGCTCCACCACGCCGCGGCCAGCGGCGAACAGACGAGCCTCGAGCGAACCCGACAACGCCAAGGCATCCTCGCGACCGGCGGCATGCTCGGCCAACGCAGCGCGCAAGCCCACCGCGGCGTCCGCGTGCACGGAGCGCACGCCGCCATCGTCGTCCTGCGCGTACACCACGAGCGCCGCAGCTCCCACCGACCGGCGCTCCAGCGGCAGTCGAGCAGCGACGACCGCCTCGCGCGCACGCGTGGAAGCCGCCGGCAAGGCCTCCGCCACCTCCGGCAACGCGCGCGCCATTTCGACTAGCGCCAACGGCACATCTGACGCGTCCACGCCCGCGAACAGCGCGCGTGCCGCGCTCCAGTCCCCTTCGGCGAGGGCGAGGGCGCCATCCAGATAGCCCCAGTCCTGCGCTCCCGAGCCACCAACATCGCTCCGGCCCGACTCGGCCAATTCCAAGTCGCGGCACTGTGCGCGCCATTGGGTGCGCCACGCGGTCGCCTCGCGCACCGCGCCGCGCTGCAAGTGCAGCGCGCAAACGGCCCTTGCCGCCGCGAACCTCGCGCTTGGCGAGCAGTTCCCCTGGCCCTCACCCAAGCCAGCCTTCGCGCACGACGCCTTGCCGAGCCGCGCATGTTCGACCGTTCCAGCGGCGGGCGCTCGCGCCTCGCGGCTCGCGGCGACGGGGGGCGAGGTCGCCACGAACCTGTAGAGCACCTCGGCCTCGTCCAGCGCCCCGCTCGCGTGCAACCAGCGGGCGCGCCACAACATCCCCAGCGCGGGCTCTTGCGTGCTCTGCGCGAGCGCCTCGAGCAGTTGCTCCGCCAAGTGCGGCAAGCCCAACTGCGCCGCCTCGGGTCCCGGCAGCCACGGCTGTTCGTCGCGCAAGTCGTCGAGCTGCCTCCACGCGGCGCGCGCGTCGAGGACCGCCGCCTCGAGCGCGAGCCAGCAGTCCGCGGTGGCCGCGGCTCGCAAGGCATGCTGGAGCAAGGCGACCAGCGCCTCGCAGGCCGCTTGCCGATCGCAACGATCGAGCTCCACGCGCGCGGTCTCGAAGCCCAGGCTCGTGCGACCACCATCGAGCGACTGGGCGTCATAGACGAGCAGTTGCAGGAAACGCATGACGACATGCAGCTCTTCGCCTGCGCCCATGCCGCGTGTCTCGACCACGGGAGCTTCGGCGGCGCGCGCCTTGGCGGACGCGCGCGTGCGGCCGAGCACTAGTTCGAGCACGTCAAGTCCACTGTACATGGCGGATCCTGCGTTCACGGAAGTCCTCCTGCGCGTTGGTCGATGCTGGTGTGGGCGACCGTGCTCGACTTCGAGCTCTCTTCGCATTCCAAGCCTGGAGGCCCGTCGACATCCAGCTCGCGCGCCAAGTCGCTCGGACGAATCCTGGGTGGCACGCTGCGCAGCCATACGCGCGCCTCGCCGATCGATCCCGTGAGCAGCGAGGCCCGCGCGCACAACACGCGGTGCTCGTCGCTGGGCGACCAGATGCAAGCGGCCTGCGCCAAGCTCGCAGCGGAAGGCCACGCCGATGTCGGGCTTCCAAAGGCCTGGGCCAACACGGAAGGCACGGCCAAGCCCTCCAATTGCAGCGCCGTCAACAAGCAACGCACGCGCTCGCGCCATGACTCGATGCGCTGCGCCAAGCACGCGCGCGCGCGCTTGGCAACTTCAGGATGCCGATCGCCATGCCATGGATGGTCGATGGCTCGATCATCGACATCTCGACCAACAGGGTCTTGCTCGTCGCCGAGCGCGAGGCGGGCGCCTAGTTGGCCTTCGGGCTTTGGCGACTCGGGCCTGGACGACTCGGGCCTGGGCGACTCGGGCTCTCGCAACGCCAACGCCAGGCGCGCCCCGTCGGCGCAGGCAGAAGCCACCTCCTCCCGCTCGAGGCGCAGCAGTTCGATCTCGACCTGCTCGACGAGCAACGACCGACAAGGCGGACGCAATAGACCGACGCCGTGCCGTGCGAATGTCGCCTCGCTGCGATCCGCGTCTTCGCGTTCGCCATGCAGGGGCCCGTGTTCAGCGCGCACGCCGCACCTCCCGCTTGGATGCAGGCGCCAACGCGGTGCTGCCGGCGACGAGCGGCGGCGCGACCACGGAGAGGAATGGCTCCAACGCGCGTCGCAACGCTTGCAGCTCCGTCGCGTCCGGCGACCGCGAGCGCTCGGTGGAATTCATCGGACGACGCAGCAACAGCCGGAAGAACACGCGCCGCGCCTCGTCGTCCAGCTCATTGAAGAGCGCGCATGCCGCGGCGAGCCGAGCCGCATCCAGGCGCAGTGGACGCGCCAGTTCGAGGAAAGCCCCCCCGACCGGTTGCGACTCCGACGGAGCGCGAACGCGCAAGGAACGGCAATCGTCCAGCGCGAGATCGACATGGCCATCGAGCCACGGACCGAGATCAGGTCGTCCTTGGTAGCGGCACGCGCCACGCGCTATGCGCGCGAAGGACCGCAATAGCACGCGGTCGGCGTCGAGCAACAAGCAGCGCTCGAGGAGTCGCGCGCCTATGCGGGCGCGCAAGCGCAAGGGATCGTCGCGCACGATGCGCGCCAAGACCTCGCGTGGACTGGCTCCGCACAAGAGGAGCCTCCAGCGCGTGCTGTCGACCTCCGCCGTCCTCGCGTCGTTGGACGCTTCGACTAGCTTGGTCGCGCAAGGCTCGCTCGCGTGCGACTCTGGCGCGCGAGACTCGGCTCGGCCGCGCTTGCTCGCGGTCGGGAGCATCGGCGCGTCTTCGCCGCGAGACGCGGATCGAGCGGCACAGCCAGACGCAGCGGGTGGGTTGGACGAATGTGCGGGCTGGCGACGCGGCGCTCGACTAGCCATGGGGGCACCTCGAAAGCAGGCGGACGTGGATCTCGGCGCGACGTAGGAGCGTGCGGCCGAGCGCGGTCGGCGACCAAGTGGTCGTGTGAACCGCGCTTCCATGCGAAGCTAGAGGCGACCTCGAAAGAGCAGGGATAGGAAAAATGACAACGCCGGAGGTCATAGCAATTTGCAATATTTCAAGTGACTTTGAATTCATTGGTAATGCGCCGTAATCATCACTCGCTTGGCCAGTCGACCACCTCCCGTCCCGACCGTGTCAGGTCTTTTTTTCCCCGCTTTGAAACGCGAGCAAGCCACCTGACGCGGCCGCGCACCATGGCGTGTCCGGCGCGCGAAGTCGCTATCCTCGCCGATTCGCGCGCAGCGACTGAAAGATGGTGGCAGACCATCGTCCTGCGCCCCCCCCTGGACGACCACTGCATGGACAAGTTGCTGCAAGGCAAGACGGGCTTGGTGCTCGGCGTCGCCAACCGCCGCTCGATCGCCTGGGCCTGCGCCCAATCCCTCTCCAAGGCCGGCATGCGCCTCGCGCTCACCTACATGGGCGAACGGATGGAGAAGGGTGTCCGCGAACTCGCCGCGGAGCTGCCCGATTCGCTGGTCTTGCCGTGCGACGTCACGCAACCAGACACGATCGACTCGGTGGCGCAAGCCTTGAAGGAGGAGTTCGGCGGGCTCGACTGCCTCGTGCACGGGGTCGCGTTCGCCAAACGCGAGGAACTGCAGGGCGACTTCTTCAACACGAGCCGCGATGGCTACATGATCGCGCACGAAGTGTCTGCCTACTCCTTGACGGCCATGACGCGCGCCGTGCTGCCGCTGATGGAGGGCCGCCAAGGCTCGATCGTGACGCTGTCGTACATCGGCGGCGAGCGCGTCATCCCCAACTACAACATCATGGGCATCGCCAAGGCG